>ERZ781271.35-NODE-35-length-56190-cov-12.892723_pt1 | contig 56190 bp, 47 predicted proteins | sample MGYA00375849_ERZ781271 | MGnify/ENA primary metagenome ERZ781271 (study PRJEB29790, sample SAMN06051245) | human gut metagenome | host: Homo sapiens | place: USA: Cincinnati, Ohio | collected 2013-06-10 | study: EMG produced TPA metagenomics assembly of the Gut... | reverse complement strand
CAAGTGCTGACGTGTTCAGATAGTTTTTCTTATGAATATAGCAATTATCTACTCTTAATGAGATTTCTATGTGCGAAGTTTGAGTAAACAAATTATAGCACCGCCACTTAATGGATTGAATCCAAGTGGCGGTGCATTTTTGTATCAATATTAATAAAGATAATTCTACGTATCGTCACCCTAACAGATGGTATACAACTCTCCAATCATCTTTCTCTTTGGTGCATCTGGATTCTCAGATGGATAGCCCATAGGAATCAATGCAACCACTTCTTTTTCTTCTGGGATTTGGAAGTCTTCTCTAACCTTATCATAATCAAAGATTCCTTGTATGACAGTCCCAAGTCCATATTCGTGAGCGGCTAAGCACAGTGTCTGGCTTGCTACACCAGCATCAAACATTTGCCAAGAGTCTCCCTTTACCGTAGAATAGCTTCCATCTCTTTCAAAACCACTCCGTTTTGCAATCACTGTCACTATTACAACTACTGCAGCTTCTTCAATTGCTTTCTTATTATAACTTGGTACAGTTTCTAATAGTTTTCTTTTTCCTTCTTCACTTTCAACAAAGATATATCTTGTTATCTGTGTATTTTTCCAAGATGGAGCATATGCAGCTGCTGCCACTACTTGATCCATAACCTCTTTCTCTATTGTTTGTTTCTTGAAACTTCTAATGCTTCTTCTACTTGTTATACATTCAATTGTATTCATATAATAGTCCTCCTATGTAGAATGACAATTCCGATTTAATACTAGTTTGAAGCTACCAATCTATTTATCAATTCTACTCTTACTACATAAGACGTATTATACCAATTTATTTCGTTATTTACAATTTAAAAAGAACTATTTGTAATACTTTTAATAATGTGGTATATTCATTACAGTTTACATTTTTTACTATTAAGGGGGTATTATATGATTATTAATGTTCAATATATTAAGCACAGTTGTTACCTTGTAGAGCTTGCTAACGTATATTTATTATTCGATTACTATACTGGTGAAATTCCTAAGCTATCATCTAGCAAACCAGTATATGCTTTTGCAAGCCATTTTCATGAAGACCATTTTTCTTTTTCCTTGTTTTCTAAACTTGCTGATGTTTCGAATGTTCAATATATTCTATCAAATGATATCAAAAAGAAATACAGCAAGAATTATTTCTTAAAAAAAGGTGTTACAGAAGAAATATATGAATCTATTAACTTCATAGCGCCAGATATGGATATTACTATAGATGACTTCCATATTCGAACTCTTGATTCCACCGATTGTGGGGTAGCCTTCATTATTGAAACCACCGAAGAAACAATCTATCATGCCGGTGATCTTAATTTGTGGACATGGGAAGGTAATACAGCACAAGAAAACGAAGAAATTATCGAAGCGTTTCAAGCAGAAATTGCAAAACTAGAAGGTATGCATATAGACCTCGCTTTTCTTCCTCTTGATCCAAGACAAGAAAATCACTTTCATCTCGGTTTTGATTATTTTATGAATCAAGTCGATGTTTCATCTGCTTACGCCATGCACTGTTGGGATGATTTTTCTGTTATTCCAAAACTTAAATCTATGGATTGTTCTAAATCCTATTATCACAAGATACGAAATTAGCTATCAGATGCATAGATCAGTGTATCAGGTAGAATATAAGTAAAAACAGAGGGCGTGTTAGATAAATGAATCTTCCAACATGCCCTCTAATTTTTCTTATATCCTACTTTCTGATTGGATGTCTGATTACAGTCTTTAAAGTATCAGTACTACATATCTGTTTTTCAAGCTGTCTACTGGTACGTGACTTCATTATGGATATATAAGCCTTTTCTTCTATGTCTGCAATCTTATAAATCAACTCACTGATCTTCTCTCCTAGACTATCACAATGAGTTTTCTCTTGCAACAAATATGCCGTAAGTAAATCAGACATCTCTTGTATATATAACCCGCTTTCTATAAAGTAATCTGCAGCGTTTTCATACTCTTTAATTCCATACTCTTTTCCAATAGCTCTTAACACGCCTGCTAGTTCTTCCCTGGCAGCCATATGCTTTACAAAATCTTTTTCCTTACTTCCATACACCGTATTAGGTAAACAAGGTACCGTACCTGTGAACATAAGTATATTGGTAATCATCTTATTATATTGTTCTTCAGTTAGTTCATACTGTAATTGTTTAAACTCCTTGGCAAGTTTTCTCATTCCAGGTATTCCAAGAAACTTAACAGGCGGATATAGCTGTGATTTTGCTTTCTGAGAAAATGCTTTTGTCGCTATTTCACCTACACTTTTTAGTTGTTCATCAAATGTAAGGAGACAAATTGTATTCTTATCACTTAAACTTGTCTTCTCAATTGCAAGTGCTTTCTCAAGAATATCCATTGATAAAACTTGTTCTCCTTCTAGTCCACAGTCTTGTACATATACACAATTTGCTTCTTCATCATATCCCACCATTAACACATAATGAATGGGTATATGTATCTTCTCATAGAACTTTGGATAATATGGAAGGTAATACATATCAAGTGCCCCTAACACAACTGGCATCCCCTGATTGATCTGTTCTTTTGCTTTCTTCATTGTATAATGGAATGTTCTACCTTCAATATGTTTGTACTGAAAGCCGACGATACTAGCTAGTCTCTCATACATCTTCTTGGTTCTACCATCATTCCAAGCAGCATGTACCGTTCTCTCATACGTATCCCCTTTTTGAATCTTTTGCTTTATATAAGCAAAATTACCATATCCCGCTAAAGCGAAAAAGAAATAGTCCGGAAGCTTCTCTCCACTCTTCAATTGATAGATATCCTCTATCCCATTCCACATGCATTCGTAATCACTTACATGATGCGGTAACGTAATCATCTTCTTAGACATAAAAAATCCTCCTTCTGTTTTGTATAGAAAGAGGATAAACCCTAGTACAATGCTAGAGTCAACTTATTTTTTTAATTGGAAAGCAAACTTCTGTTACATAGTTTTCTGGATTAGGTTCATTCCCAGGTGATAGATAGTATCTCGTAAACGACTTACCACTAATCTGATATCCATTCTTCTTAACCCATTGATACATATAGGAGTTAATCTCACCTATTTTACTATAGACACCTTGGAAGGCTAACGTAGCTGCCTCACATTCCATAATCTTTTTGAAATGAACTCGTTCTTCATCTTGGTATAACTTTTCAACTTCTAATTGTACTTCTACATCAAAACAACTTGACGCGAAGTCAATCTTATGAGTAATAGCAAACGAATATGCACTATCCGTTAAGCGAATGTTCTTTTCCTTTATTAACTTATCAATCTCAGCCCAAAGTCTTCCTTCCTCTTCAAAAGTGTGAATATAATCCCTTAGATAAATCACATTCCTAGCAGGAATCTTCTTAATTGTTACAGATAACGCACATTGTTCTTGCTTACTTACTTCTTCTAATGCATCTTTCATCTGTCTAACCTGAACCTGGATACGTTTAATCTCTTCTTCCTTTTCGTAAATCTTATTAGACAGGAATTTTACTGTCTCTGCAGTAGGATTTTCTTTTTTATTAGAATGGTCAATCTGTATTTCACCAATTTCCCGCAATGAAAATCCTAACTCCTTCAAGACCTTTATCTGATTAGCAACAGGGATTTGTTCTTCTCCATAATACCGATATCCACTATCTCCAGCAATATATCTGGGTATCAGTAATCCGATCTTATCATAATTTCTTAGCATGTATATGCTAATACCTGTAATCTTAGAAAATTCACCAATTTTAAGCAATTTACGACCACGCTCCTTCCCATAAATCGTGTGTTTAGGATTTCGGTATCAAAAAAGTACCAGACTATCATTATAAGAAAAACTATCTAATTGCTTGTATCATTATAAGACATGGATTCCATTCATCCCATAGCGTTTTAAAATACTCCATTGGTCGAAATCCCATAGATTCGTAAAAACATCTTGTTTTCGCATAGTTAGTATCCCCATTTGAATAATCCAGAGTCTTCACTTGTAGATATTCAATGTTATGTTCTCTACACCACTGATAGCAAGCATCGAATAACTGTTTTCCTATTCCGTTTCTATGATATTGTGGTTGTATTCCCATAACATAAATCTCCGCCACGTATGGAGATGTCTTCTTAATTGCTAAAAAACCTACCGCAGTTTCACCTTCATATGCTGAAAGAAAAGGCATTGACTTACTCTCTCTAATGTATTCCTGTGTAGATTCTTCAATTCCAAACCAATCCGGTAGCATATGCAAGATCTCATCTGCTATTCTCGCTTTTTCTTCTTTATCAACTATTTTATTAATCGTGCACATTAGCTTGCTTTCTCCTCTTGTTCCCTAAACATAACAGATGATTACGAAAGCCTATCTAGACTCTCGCAATCATCTGTATTAATAATACTAATTATATCTTAAATTTACCGATCGCTTGTTGTAATACTTTCGCATCACTCGTAAGTCCCTCTGCTGCATCTGCTAATTGTTCAATCTCTTCCGATTGACTAATTGCCGTAGCAGTAACTTCCTCAGATGCTGCTGCTGATTCTTCAGAAACTGCTGAGATATTCTGTATAGAATCCAATGTATCATTCCTTGCACTTTCCATACTAGCTACATACTGCTTGATGTTATTAAGTTCTACTACCAAATTTTCTACCAGATTATTAATGTTTCCAAATACATTAATCGTATCTTGTAATGCTTTTTCTTGTGTAAGAACGATTTGTTCTGCCTTTTGTGTTGTCTTGGCTGTTTCATTTGTTTGATATTGAATGGAATTAATGATTTCTTGAATCTGATTCGCTGACTCCATTGACTTAGTTGCTAGATTTCTAATCTCGCCTGCTACTACTGCAAAACCTCTACCTGAATCCCCAGCTCTAGCTGCTTCTATAGAAGCATTCAGTGATAATAAGTTAGTCTGTTCTGAAATCTCATTAATTGCATTAACGATACTCTCAATGGAACGTGAATTCTCTTCAAGATTTTTCATACCCGTTGATATCTCTTTCGTTATTTGTGAAGTTGCCTTTGCTTTATCATTCAGATTGTTCACAATTGTCAATCCACTGGCAACTGTCTCCATTGTATTCTCAAACAATCCATCAATTTCATTGGTTTCATCATATACTTTATTAACCATATCTGATAATGTTGACATCTGTTTCAGGCAAGCATCTGTATCTACTACTTGTTTTGAGGAACCTATCGCAACTTCATTTATTGCAATTGATATATTCTTTGAGGATTCTAACACAATTGAAGAAGTATTCGATAAGTCTTCTGCCGATACCTCTACCCTGTCACTAACCTCAGCAACTTCTTTAACTAGCTGTTGCATGTTTCCAATCATATTGGACAGACTGTTTTCTAATATCTTAAACTCATCTTTACGCTTGGTTTTGAATTGAACTGTTAAATCACCTTGCGCTACGCTTTCCATAGTATCTTTCATGTCTCCGATTGCTTTACCAATCCCCCTAGCTAAAACAGTTCCAATGAACATAGCTATAATTGCTGACACAATGGCAAATGCAGTACTTGTTCTACCAATTGAAGTCGCATTCTTAAGAATAATGGTCTCCGGAATCAAATTACATAATACTAAATCTGTATTCCCAATTTTACTATAGTTAAATAGATATTTCACACCGTTTATTGTTGCATACTTATAACCGTTCATATCATCTACTTCTAATACTTCATTGTAATAATCTTGATCGATAAATATATTCTCTTCTCCAACTTCTGACTGGGAGGAATATATCTCAACACCATCTTTTGTTACAAGTGAAGTAATAGAACCGTCTTGATAGATCTTATCTAACATCGTCTGTACATACTTATAATCAAGATCCGTTATGATGTATGTACTTCCCTTCACTGCTTCTTTGATGTATGTTAAAGCATATCCTCTCTCTACTCTCACATCAATTGCATTATGCAAACCATACCAACCATCTTTTTCAGAATTCCCCTCTATTAAATCTGTAGAGTTAAACAATTCGAAGGCCGAATCTTGAATTCCATCATTCCCTGTCACGATTGGCTCTTTCGTATCATTTATAATATACATATTTCTTATTCCATCTATAAGTACACTATTCGTCATAACATCATTCTTCAGATTCCTCATGTACTGTAAATCCTCGAACATATCATTATTTTTCATTTTATAGTAATACTCGAAATTCTTACTGGTTATAAGCTTTACTACTTGTGTATCAACCTCTGTAAACTTGCTCTCCATATACCTAGAATTTGCCTCTAGGACTTTACTAAAAGAGCTCTCATAATTCTTAACTATTGCATCCGATGCTAAGTTATAAGATATGATCCCTAACGCAAATATCAATATTACTGGTGCGACAAAACCCATTATTAAAGCCGTACGCAGCTTCTTTTTCCTAGATCTTTTAGTAAATATTTTGCTTTTCGTAACATTCTTTTTGGTTTGCTTAACTTCCACTTTGGGTAGTTTTACTTCCCTCTTTTGTTTCTTAATTTCCTTTTTTAATCTTTTCATGTCATGAATCTCCTTAAACATACTTCCATTATGTAATAATCGTGAAAAAACACAATCCCCAAGTCATGTTTAAATCACTTATATGCATTATCTTATTCAAAAAATTTGCATATATCTCACATTATACCATAAAATACATAAATTTTCTATTGATTTGATGAATAACCAAATAAAAAGGTACCTATCAATCAAATTGATAAGACCTTTTTATAATCTGCTTTTTTTACTATTATACCATGCCTATCACAGGCATTCTCTGTTATACTGCTAAGTCAACGGTAATATCTTATTCCTTTACAGCTCCAGCTGCAATCCCTGCCAATATATATCTTTGAAAGAAAATATATATAATAATCGTTGGAATCATTATTATTATTATTCCTGCTGCTAGTGTCTGCCAAGAACCTTGTTGCGCATTCGCATAATTCATCAAAAATGTCGTTAATGTTCTAAGCTTATTCTTTGGCATATAGAGATATGGTATATACATATCGTTTATAATATTAATAGCTTTAATAATACAAACGGTAGCCGTAGCCGGCGCTAATAAAGGAAATATTATCTTTCTAAAGAGCTTAAAATACGAACACCCATCTATTAAAGCAGCTTCATCTAGTGACACCGGAAGCGTTGAGATAAACTGTCTATATATGTATAATTGCATTAAATCCGATGCGATATATATAATAATTGGTGCACCTAACGTATTATACAGATTCAACCCTTGTATCACTTTGAATCTAGAGATTTCTGTTACAAATGTCGGAATCAACATACCAATAAAGAAAAGTCCAACTACTATCTTCTTACCACGAAAATCAAATCGTTCAATTATAAATGCCGTAATCGTCCCAAACATTACATTAAAAAATAATGATATCACTAACATAATTCCTGTATTTTTAAAACCTAATAATAGATATTTATCCGTCAATACCTTCGCGAAATTATCAAATGTAATATTCTTTAATGGAGGTAGTAACAAAGGTGAAGTCAACACCATATCTGCTTTTGTTTTTAATGATGCAAATAATGTTAATAGAATAGGTGCTAATACAACTAATACCATGGCTATACATATTATCTGCTTCATAACTTGATTAGAAACTCTCTTAACCATGCTGTTACCTCCTATTCTTTAAAACGAAACCGTGAATGATTTTATTTTGAATTACATAAATTACAATAATTAACACCATAATTGCAACTGCCATTGTTGAAGCCAAGCCAAAGTTAGAAAACGTAAAGGCTGTTTTGATTGTATACAGGGTAAAGGTCGATGATGCATAGCCTGGGCCACCTGATGTCATAACAAAAGGAATATCAAACACTTGTAGGGCACCTCTTATATTGTCAAATAAGACAAAATCTACCATCAACATAATTGCTGGAACCTGAATGAACTTAAATATGTGAAATGTTGTTGCTCCATCCACTTTCGCTGCCTCTTCAAGATCTTTTGGTATTGATTGAAGGGCTGCCATAAACAAGATTACATGATAACCGCTATATTTCCATACGGAAACAAACGAAAGCACGTAGTTTACAATTTTAACATCTGATAACCAATTACGAATCAAGCCTTCCAAATTAAGCACTTGTAAAATAGAATCAAATGCACCATTGATTGGTGAGAAAAAATAAGAGAATACATAGGCAATGGCAACACCATTAATGATATATGGCATAAAAACCATTGTCTTGTAAAACTTAGCAGCTTTTAGTTTGCTTATAAGTAAAACTGCAAACCCCAGTTCCACTGGTATCATTAATAAGTGTACAAAGAAGTAAACAGCATTGTTTTTTAGCGAAAGCCATAGATCACTATTCTTTAGCATAGAAATATAATTATTAAATCCAACAAACTTACTGGATGGTGAGTACCCATCCCAATTAGTAAAACTCATTTTAAACAAATCAAATGCAGGAAATACTACAAATGCTATTAATAAAAGTAACGGTATTACAAGTGAAATAAAAATAAATTGTTTTCTTTTTCTAGATAATTTACTCACAGCAGCCTCCTTATCTTAGGTTAACGCACCAATTTGAGACATATCAAATTGGCAGTTGACCTATATAGAGGCTACCAACTGTAGCCTCTATGCTAATAATTGTTTTATTTTATTCCAAGGTTTGCTCTCGCATCCTTCCATGCAGCATTAAGTTTTTCAAATTCTTTATTTAAATCAAAATCACTAATAGACATTTGAGCACCTAACATCTTATAGTCAAAGGTAGTCTCGTTTTGAATTGAAGCGAAATCATCTCCACCACTATCATACATAATCAATACTTTATCAGGACAAAGTGTATCTGATTCAGCTAGTACAGGGTCTTTGTCTTTCGTAAAGTTCTTCATAGCAGAAGCCGAAGAAACATAATTAAGAAAGTCTGGGTACCAAGCTTCTGAGTAAAACCACTCAACAAAAGCAGTTGCAGCCTCTTGATTTTTTGAATGTGTTGTTACTCCCATGAAGGAATCCCCTTGTACAATTACATTGTATGGATCTGATTCTGTGTTTCTTGTTGGTAAATAGAAGGTACCTAATTGTGATATATCTTCCGTTGCATTCTTAATGTTTTGAAGTCCCCAGTCACCTAATGCAATCATAGCTGCACCTTTTGTTGCGAATAGCGTAGTGGCTTGATCATTTCCTAAACCTAAAGGATCTTTTCCTAATACCCCAGAAGTAAATAAACTATGTACTTTGTTATATGCTTTATATATATCTGTTCCCTCTGAGAATGGAGCATCTTGTGTAGTCATTGTATTCCAGTTTTGTCCATTACCTGATTCAAGAGCCGGCATAAACTCCATATATGGATAATCTGGCCATGAATCCTTTAAGCCACAGGCAATTGCCATGAAATCCTTATTATCTTTTTCATAATAAGCTTGTAATGTCTTCGATACTTCTTCTAATTCGCTCCAAGTAGTAGGTACTTCTACACCTGCTTCTGCAAAAAGATCTTTCCAATAGTATACATATTCATATCCTGAAGTCATTGGAATTCCAAGTACTTTTCCATCAATAGCATATCCTGATGCCAATTCATTGTTTGAACAAGCAACTGTATCTTTTAAATCAATTAAGTAATCTTTAAATCTTGATAAGGTAAAAGGCTTATTAAACATAACATCTGGTAATTGATTTGCGGATGCTCTTATCTTCATAGTGTTCCAATATTCACTGTCATCTTTAACTTTTTCAACTTCAATATCTATATTCGGATATTTCTCTTGGAACTTACCTACCATATCGTTTTGCTCAATAAAATCATTAAGATTATTATCCCAGATAGCAAATGTAAGTGAAGCTGATAAGTCTTTTTCTTCTTCTTTTTCCCCCTCTTCTGTATTAGTAGTGTCTGTCGTTTCTGAAGTAGAAGGTGTAACCTCTTCCTTTTTGTTATTCGTTTTAGAACAACCTACTATAGAAGTTGCTAAAAGAATACATGTTAACATTGTTGCCATAAGTTTTTGCTTTTTCATAAAATTCCTCCTTTTTTTTGATAGCTGTATCATAACAATATTTCCTTCCAATCACTATGGAAAAACTTCATATTTCTTGATTAATTATCACATGTTATGGTATTGATATCTTGATAATTCGTTCGTATTCCTGTTAAATAGTAAGAAAAACATAGTTAAATAATAAAACATAGACACTCTGCATACATAAAGTATTTCGAGTGTCTACCTTGTTTTTATACCATCTTTCGATACTGCGCAGGGCTTGTACCAATATTTTTCTTGAAAACCCTATTAAAATTCTCTACATTACGATATCCAACCATCTCTGCTATCTCATATATCTTGAAATTAGTTGTCTTTAATAGATCTTTAGCCTTTTCGATTCTAAGGGATGTAAGATAACTTATGAAAGTCTCTCCTGTTTCTTTTGAAAATTTACTTGTAAAATATTTCTCATTCAATTCCACATAATCGGCTACTTCTTTCAGCGATAGATCAGAATTTTCATAATGGTTGCTTATATACCTTTTCGCTTTCAGTATAATATCATTTTCTTTAATGTATAGTTTTTCTACCGAATAATCAATTATCCAATCTATGTAATTTGTCAGCCATAGCTTTAAACTACGAATATCTTCTATCCGTTCTAATTTCTCATAATAGTTGTACTGTTCCCCAAAGATCTCATAAAAATTGGCATGGTTAGAATAAAACTTCTTTGCAATTTCAAGAATTAATCCTAATACATGTAATTGCCCCTCTCTAAGTGATGCTTTATTCAATACTTCAAACAATTTTTCTTTTTCCGGAATGATAGTTCTTTCATCAGCTATATATAATGCTTTGGAAAAATCAAAATATTGATTTGAATATTCTATTATTTGATCCATAAGTTTATCTTCTTTATTACAATCAACAATGGCATTCTTTCCTTTCAGAAAACGAAAATCAAAACTGCCTTTCAAATGCTCTAACGCTTCAAGAAAATTCCCATAACCAAATTGCTTTTTGCTAATACAAACAGTAATATCAATTCCATGTTCACTATACGTTGATTTTTGTAATTCCTGTATCATACTATAGATATTTACCGCATAATCTTCTTCTGTTATACGATAGAAGGCATACATGATAGTAGGATTCTCAATATATGCAATACATCGTGAACTAAACCTAATGTTACGTTCAAAATTACAATGGAGCTTTTCCATCTCATTATACTCGCTCTCATTCGTTTTACCTTTATTAAGAACAAATCCTAGGATAACATAACTATCTTCAAAAAAGTATTTTGATTTTCTATTCACTTCAGCAGGAGTTATCTTACCAGTAATCATTCCAGTAAAATAATCCTCTAATGTTTTTTCGCTAGTTCTTACCTTCTCTTCATAATCAGAAATTAATACTTGTAATCTTCGTACCATTGAATTAAAAGAATGAATCATTGTACGAATTTCATACTGTCCACCTGGTTCAATATGGATTTGTAGTTCCCCCTCTTCAATCTGTCTTAAACCATAATTAATTCTTTGAATTGGTTTTACTATACTTCTCAAGAAATAACTAGAATAATAACCTACTAAAAGTAATATAATCGATGCAACTAATAAAACCCAAAGCGCAACCCTCCAAAAACTTGCACTCAAATCCTTTGTTTTTATGTAACTGTTTATGTACCATGTATCAGAATATAACTTTAAAGGTGTTGTAATCTGTGTATACTTCGAATTGTTATAATTCTCTCTTCCATCTAACGTAGTAAATATATTTTCTCCATCACTAGACTTCATTTCCATAATACCAAAATTATTATTTCCCTTTAGATATTCTCTATTATAATTCTTAATCTTATCAGCAACCCCTGAGTTTTGGTAAAACATAACCATCTCTATCTTCTCAGATCGATCGGTCCTTCGATCAGGAGCGAAAGCGAACACTAATATTAATGAATTCTTTTTTGCTCCGGTGTAGAGGCCATTGTTTAAATCATTATTTATGAATCCAATTACTACCTGGTTCTTGTTTTTTACTGCGGTCCTATAACATGTACTACTACTTGTTTCCTCATATGATTTATTGATTGTATTCTTATAATATGAGATTCTTTGATCCTTCATATAAAATCCTACGGAAATTATATTAGATGCCGGCTCCAAAGCCAGACTACTTGCCTGATTTAGCTTTTGAGAAGAATCATATCTAGATTTTAGATCCTCTGAGCCTGTTCCTGCAGCATAATCTAATATTTCATTGTTATTACTGTAGATTAGATGGGATAATCTCACCGACATAACTCCAATATCAGAAACCAATTCCGTTACTACTGTTTCGTGTACTTGCTTAATATTTTCAATTGCCTGCTTTTTAAATTCTTGATTGAGTATATTCAGTACCGTAACCAATACAATTAATATAGGACATATTATAAAGCTAAAAAACGATATATAAAAAACTGTCTTTAGCTGCATTTTAGACCATTTTATACGCTTTAATTTCATAAGAATCCTCCCAGTACAAACATATAGCCACGTTAGATGTTTTGTTAATTTTTATTTCTTAGAAAACATATAAATTAGCTAAATAGTATAATTATATTTTGTAAACCATCTTATTATTTAGTAATTTTGCAATATATAATTATCAATCATTCAATATTACCATACATATCATCTATTTACAAAACAATTTTTATAAATGCATAAAAAGACAATTTCTAGTAGCGTTAGAAATTGCCTTTTTTAGATTAATATCTATATTCAAACGGGAGTTTGTTAGGGATAAATTTTAAATTTTAATTTGAAAATCATTTATGTTCTAAGTTTAAATTGATCAATCTGTTCTTTAAGCGGGATAATCATTAATTCTTTAAAACAAACTGTCCAACAAGTTGTCTCAAACCTTCTGACTGTGCTGCCAACTCTTCACTTGTAGCTGATGTTTCCTGAGCTGCAGCAGAATTACTTTGAACAACAGATGATATCTGTTCCATTCCCAATTCAATCTGCTTCATTGATTCTGCCTGCTCATTAGACATGTTACTTATTTCATCAGATGATTTCGCCAAAAGTTTAATTCCCCCAATAACATTGTTAATAGACTGAGTAGTCATATGAGTTATTTCATTTCCCTTTTGAATTTCCTGTAATGAATTAACAATTAAATTCTTTGTATCTACAGCTGACTTTGCACTTTCTGTTGCCAATTTTCCTATCTGGTTAGCAACAACCGCAAAACCTTTTCCTGCTTCACCAGCTCTTGCTGCTTCAATTGATGCATTTAGAGACAGAAGATTTGTTTGAGATGCTATATCCTCAATCCCAGCTATTATATTTTCAATTTGCTTCGACGTTTGAATGATACGTTCCATTGCTAACATCAGTTCCTGCATATCTCGTTCACTCTTCTCAGCTTCTAGTTTTAACTCATTAGCATCTATAAGTGCTTTATTTGCATTATCCGCATTAGTCTGAACCAAATCTGTAACATTTCCTATTGTAGCTGTTAATTCTTCTACTGCACCAGCTTGATCCATTGCTCCTTCTGCCAATGACTGAGCGCTCTCTGCCATCTGAGTTGAACCAAGTGATACTTGCTCTGATGTATCTGTAATATGTGTCATAGCTTCACTTAATGATTCTACAATAATATTAATAGCTTCTGCTAATTCCTTAAAATCACCTTTAAAATCGATCGTAGTATTTATATTAAAATTACCTTTAGCAATCTCTCCAAGTATATGGGATAATTCAGCAATATAAAGTTTTAACATGTCCACGGCTTCACTAAAATGATTTGTCATCTGTCCTATCTCATCTTCACTCATAGAAACGATTTCTATATCTAATTCACCTTTTGCTAGTTTTGCCGAAGCATTTTGAATCTTAATTATAGGTTCAGAAAACATATTTGCAATGAATGCAGCAAACACAATTGAAAGTACAACTGCTATAGATATAACAACAAGTATTATAATTACAGTAATTTTGCTTACATTTGTTAGATTTTCCGAAACCTCCTCCCCCATTGTTACATTTAAATCAACCAAATTTTCTGTTGCTGTCATAATTTCATCTAAAATAGGATTTGCCTGGGTTCGTAACAGAATAAAAGCTTCATCATTTTTATTCTGTAATCCAAGTTGAATTATCTTATCTCTTAAATCACGATAAATAGGTAATTGTTCTTCAATTATAGCTATATACTCTTTTTCCTTTACTGTATTACAGTTCTTTTTTAATTTTTCCAAACTATCTTGGCTCTTTTCCTGAATATCAACTAAATTCTGTTGAGCTGCTTTAAGTTCATCTGCATCCTTTAGCATTATAATATCTCTAACAACCGCTGAATTCTTATATAAACATGCATTAAAACTTCCTATATCTCCCTGTGTGAATCCATTGACTACCAGTGCCTTACTGTATTTGCTGTCTGTACTTGTAAGCAATATTAAACCAAGTATCCCTGATATACTCGCTATACCAACTATCATAATAAAACTAACTAATAATTTAGGTTTAACATTCATATTCCTTAATTTTTTTAACATCTTTTTGTCCTCCATTTTTATCATACTTAATCTATTAGTCAAAACTTCACGCATACAATTGCACATATACCTTGAGCACATTAGAGGGGGAGGGTGGTTATTTTTATTACCAACGATGATATATGAAACTGTAACTCTAATTATTATTCGGGGATGATAATATCAAGGTACGATACCTTTATGTGCGTGAAGTCTTGATTAATAGATTAATGATTCTACGACTACGTTCTTTTTGACTTAGTTACTATTGATATCATTTAATATCAAACGCTAAGATTTAGCAATAGTTTTAATTGATTTGTCTCTTGTCACATACGGGACATTTTGTGACATATTTTTTTCCATTTTTGGAATATATTTAATGTTTATAAGACATTTCAAAAATCCGAAAAATTATAGTACTTAAAAATCAAAATAAACATATTGAATTATTTAAAATAGATAGGCTATAATGGATTGACCCAACTCGTTTATTACCACCGAAATTACCATTGGAGGTTTTTATGAAACAATATGGTATCTCATATATATTAAAATTGCTAAATATTTCTCCTTCTAAAATGTCTCAAACTCTGAACATTGATCGAACTTTAGTAAGTAAATGGAAAAATGCCAAAAGAAATGTTGATATTAACAATGAATATTTTGATAAATTAATTGATTATTTATTATTAGTTAATACCCATTTAGGTATCAATAGTTTAGAGATTTTTTTTAGAGATTATTACAACCTAGAGTCTTCGTTGGATAATAACCTAACTAAGAAATATTTAATAACATTCATTATGAATCCAAATCAAATAATATTAAATAAACAGCCTTCAGTTAATGGAATTACAACAGTACCTGTAACTATATACAATGGTTTATCGAATTCTAGAAATTGTATTCTAGATCTGTTAGACTCAACCTTTAAATATGTAATACCTTGTAAATTAACTTTTATATATTGTAATGTTTTGCTTATGTATATGGAAGATAAGGAATTTCGAATACTATGGTATGAAAAATTATTAAATCTATTAAACAATGGTTTTCAATTAGATCTAATTATTTCATCCTATAAGAGTGCAACAGCGATTATTAATTTTACAGCTTTACTTCTACATGAGAAGTGTAGTTTATTATATTCTTCATCTATGAATGAAAACCCAGAGAGTTTTTCCATTCATCATATTAATAATAAGTTTGTATTACTTGGGGTTTATAATAATAGCGAAGAAAATTACTGTAACTATAGTGCTTTATACCAAGATTCCTCATCTATTTGTGCATACACTAATATCGTTAATTCTATAAAGTCTTGTAGCAAACCACTCTTTCAATGTATTCCCCACAGAGACATTATTAATAACTTCAACATATTTGATGTATACTCGAAGCAACATACTTACTTCTCGGCTATCAATAACGCCTATTATTACAACTGTATACCAACGTATTTGGTAATGTCTGAAGATTTATTTTATGAAGTACTAACCCAATCAACTGACTGCAAATCTCTAATCGATTCAGAATTACGTAGATACAATCAAGAGAGAGCAAAATTATTGAGTAATTTATCCCAAAACAAAGTGGTACACTTTTATCCTTTAAATAATTTATATAAATTAGCTAAATCAGAAAAAATAACTTACAGTACTGATAACTTAATAACGACACCGCCTTTGATATTAACAAATTCACAATTTAAAAGACATTTAGAAGATCTTGTAATATTTTTTCAAACACATAAGAATTTTCATGTTTGTCTTACTGACATAGAACCTAAACCTAGTCTCAATAATTATCATATCTGGTGTAGGAAAAATGAAATTTTCTGCATGTTTAATAATGAGAAACCAGAGCAAATTTTAATTAGTGAAGATATGACTTTTGTCAATTCCATTGCCAGTGAACTAGATAGATTTTTTCAAGATAGTCAACCGGATTTGAAATCCCCCAAAAACGTTGCACACATTTTAACTAGTTTATAGTAATTATTGTGCTAGGTCGCCTTATATGTAACCTTATCTTATAAACAACAAAATGGTACTTTGCTAATATATTGCATAAATTAGCAAAGTACCATTTATTACTTAGTTGTGGTCATTCTCATAATATCAACACTCTTAAATCTACCTTCATCTATTACCTAAACCTTAAATTTACCGATTGCTTGTTGTAATACTTTCGCATCATTGGTAAGTCCCTCTGCTGCACCCGCTAATTGCTCAATCTCTTCCGATTGACTAATTGCAGTCGCACTAACTTCCTCAGATGCTGCAGCCGATTCTTCAGAAACTGCTGAGATATTCTGTATAGAATCCAAGGTATCATTCCTTGCACTTTCCATGCCAGCCACATACTGTTTAATCTTATCAAGTTCTAATACCAAATCTTCTACCAGTTTATTAATGCTACCAAATACGTTAATCGTATCTTGTAAAGCCTTTTCTTGTGTAAGAACAATTTGTTCTGCCTTCTGTGTTGTCTTAGCTGTTGCATTTGTTTGATATTGAATGGAATTAATGATTTCTTGAATCTGATTTGCCGATTCCATTGACTTGGTAGCTAGATTTCTAATTTCTCCTGCTACTACTGCAAAACCTCTACCAGAATCACCTGCTCTAGCTGCTTCAATGGAAGCATTCAGTGATAGTAAGTTAGTTTGTTCAGAAATTTCATTAATTGCATTAACAATATTCTCAATGGAACGAGAATTCTCTTCCAGGTTTTTCATTCCTATTGATATCTCTTTTGTTATCTGTGAAGTTGCCTTTGCCTTATCATTCAGGTTATTTACAATTGTCAATCCACTTGCCACTGTTTCCATTGTATTATCAAACAAGCTATCAATTTCATTGGTTTCATCGTATACTTTATTAACCATGTCTGATAATGTTGACATCTGTTTCAAGCAAGCGTCTGTGTCAATTACTTGTTTTGAAGAACCTATAGCAACTTCATTTATAGCAATTGATATATTCTTTGAGGAATCTAACACAATTGAAGAGGTATTCGACAAGTCTTCTGCCGAAACATTTACCCTATCACTAACCTCAGCTACTTCTTTTACAAGGTGTTGCATGTTACCAATCATATTGGACAGACTGTTTTCTAATATCTTAAACTCATCTTTACGCTTAGTTTTAAACTGAACTGTCAAATCACCTTGTGCTACACTTTCCATTGTATCTTTCATGTCCCCGATTGCTTTACCAATACCTCTTGCTAATGCTGTCCCAATCATCAATGCTATAATCGCTGATACAATGGCAAATGCAATACTTGCTTTTCCGATTGAAGTTGCATTCTTAAGAATAACTGTTTTAGGAATCAAGTTACATAATACTAATTCTGTTTCTCCAACTTTGCTATATGTAAATAGATAGTTCACACCGTTTAAAGTCACATATTCATGCCCACTTGTCTTCCCCGATTCTAATACTTTTATGTAATAATCTTGATTAGCAAATATATTGTCTTCTCCTACTTTTGACTTAGTAGAATATACCTCTACGCCATCTTTTGTTACGATGGAAGTAATTGCTCCTTCTTGATACATATTATCAAGCATAGACTCTACATAGCCATGATCAATATCGGTTATTACGTATGCTTTTCCCTTTAAAGCTTCCTTAATGTATGATAACCCATACCCCTTTTTTTCTTTCGCATCAATTACACTATGCGAGCCATACCAACCATCTTTTTTAGCTTCTCCCTCTACTAAATCTGTAGAAGTAAACAGTTCATACGGTGAATTTTGAATTTGATCATTGCCTGTAACGATAGGAGCTCTATTATCACTAATAATATACATACTTCTTATTCCATCTATAAGTACACTATTCGTCATAACATCATTCTTAAGATTCCTCATGTACTCTAAATTCTCGAACATATCATCACTTTTTCCATTATAGTAATAATCGAAGTTCTTATTCGTAATAATTTTTATTGATTGTGTGGCAACTTCTTCAAATATACTTTCCATATATCTAGCATTTGCTTCTAAGATATCATTGGAAGAACTCTCATAATTCTTAATCATCGCATCTGATGCTAGGTTATAAGATATAATACCCAAGGAAAATATAAATATTACTGGTGCAGCAAAACCCATTAGTAGAGCAGTACGTAACTTCCTTTTTCTAGATTCCTTCTGAGATATTTCATTTTGTTTCGCTTTCTTTTTTGACCTCTTTACTTTCTCTTTTGGTTGCTTAACTTCCTTTTTCTGTTTTTCCATTTCCTTTTTTGCTTTTTTCATATCATGTACCTCCTTAACCGCCAAATAATTATGCATTCAAACAATAGTGAAAAACCATAATTCCCCTAGTCATGTTAAATTCACTTATATGCATTGTTTTTTTACACTAATTTTGTATATATTTTATATTGTACCATATATTACATAATACTTCTATTGATTTTAAAGAAAAACTAAATTAAAAGGATACATAACAACTTAATCGCTCCTTCACTTTGAAACTATATCCATTTTAATAAAAAAGGGTAAAAAATAAGGACGCTATTTATATATAATAACGCCCTTTTTTGCATTTGCTTAGAAACAACGACCTGATTCTTTCCTCGCGCAATTCTCAATCACTTTACCTGATTGGCACTGATAACATACTTCATTCGTTAAACATTCCCCTGCAAAGTACTCATCAAGGTTATCAATTGTAACCTTAGCGATATTCTCTAATGCTTCATTGGTTAAGAAAGCTTGGTGAGAAGTTAATAATACATTCGGCTTTGATACAAGAAGGGTTAACATATCATCTTTCATAATAGCACCAGACATATCCTCAAAGAAGTAATCTGCCTCTTCTTCATATACATCAAGTCCAGCGCCTGCCACGGTTCCATCATTCAGTGCTTCAAGTAAAGCTTCTGTCTCAATTAACGCACCACGAGAAGTATTGACAATATATACCCCCTTCTTCATCTTAGAGAATGCATCTTTTGATAATATATGTTTTGTTTGATCAGTTAATGGACAATGTAAGGAGATAATATCACTTTCCTTTAATAAGGTGTCTAAGTCCACATATTCAAGATCTGTATTCTTAGCAGGATACAAATCATATGCAAGTACACGCATACCAAATCCCAGGCAAATCTGAATAAATGTTTGTCCAATCTTTCCTGTTCCGATAATACCAATTGTCTTACCATATAAATCCATCCCCGTCAATCCACTCAGACTAAAGTTGAAGTCTCTTGTACGGTTATATGCTTTATGAATCTTACGATTAACCGCCAATAAAAGTGCCATCGCATGTTCTGCTACCGCATGTGGTGAATATACTGGTACACGTACAACATGAACCTTGCCATATGCAGCTTTAAAATCAACATTACTATATCCAGCACATCTCATTGCAATAATGTTAATTCCAAGATCATAAAGTTGATCAATTGTTTCCTTACAGATTTCATCATTTACGAATGCACAAACGCCTTGGCATCCTTTTGCTAGCCCTACTGTTTCATTGTTCAATTTACTCTCGATAAATTTGAATCTATAGTTTGTGCCTAACTTTTCGAGCCATTCCTTATCATATGGTTTTGTATCAAATACTGCAATTTTATTCATAATCATCCCTACCTTTCTGTATACATGTAATCTATTCTTATTCTAATTCATCAAAATCAAAAGCTGCTGCCTTGGTATAATTAGTAACTTTTGCTTCAAAGAAATCTGTCTTCGTACTATTTAAGTTAGCAAAAGATTCCAGCCAAGACATTGGATGTTCTTTAATCTCAGGATATAATTCACTGATTCCAATTGCTTTAAGTCTTAGGTTTGATAAGTACTTAATATATCTGTCAATCAATTCATTGTTAATTCCAAGAATTTGATTATCTGTTACGTATTGCCCCCAGGATATCTCGTGCTCTACCCCCGTCTTCATCATCTGACGAATCTCTTCTTCAAATTCAGGTGTAAATAACTCTTTATTCTCAATCCTCATCTCCTTGATGATGTTTTGGAATAATACAAGATGCGTAACTTCATCACGGTTGATGTATTTGAATATCGTACTTGTTGCTGTCATCTTACCTTGTCTTGCTAAGGTATAGAAGAAGCTGAACCCTGAGTAAAAATAAATACCTTCTAGGATGTAGTTGGCTATAATGGCACATACAAAATTATGCTCATTCGGATCTTCATTAAATCGTTGATAGATATCAGCTATGAATTTATTTCTAGTTAACAAATGCTCATCTTCACGCCACATATCATAAATCTTATCACGTGTAACTGGATTCGTTACTGTGTCAAGGATATAAGAATAACTCTGTGCATGAATCTCTTCTTGAAACGCTTGAATGTTTAGCAGAGAGGTAACTTCTGGTGCTGTAATATATCTCGAAATATTCGGGAGATTTTCACTTTGAATGGAATCTAAGAAATTCAAGAAAGAGATAATCTTATCGAACGCATTTCTCTCTCCATCCGTTAGATACGGAAACTGTTTTATATCCTCGTTCAATGCAATCTCTTCTGGAATCCAAAAATTATTCAGCATAGTCCGATATAAAACCCTAGACCAATCATACTTAATTCTATTCCATTCTCTTAGATTTGTTGTATTCCCATTTATCATACTACTTGTACCACGTACACCAAATTCGTTAAATATTTTCTTTTTATTCATATCTTTTCCTCTCATTTTTCTTTATATATTTCGTATTAAGGATTCCAAAGGTCCATTTTTATCTCCAACGTTATTTATGACCTTATGAACCTTGATTCATTTAAGTTAGAGTAATTCTAGCTTGAACAACTTGTACATTCATCCATCTCAAGGGATTGGTTTCTTATATAGTAAATCGTCTTAAGTCCTTGCTTCCAAGCCTCTACATATAAGTTTAGTATATCTTTGGCTTTATATTCAGGCGTGATATAGAAATTAATGGATTGAGATTGATCAATATGACGTTGACGAATTCCACAGGCTTTAATGGAATATTGTTGATCAATTGTATGGGCTTCTTTGTAAAACCAATAGTTTTGATCATTCAATTCCGGTGCAGTTTTTGTTATAAAACTCCCCTTCTTCTCTTCTACGAAGAAACGTCTGAAGATTGGATCAATTCCTGCGGAAGTATTGGCGATATTCGATGTACTTCCTGTTGGTGCAACCGCCATAATATATCCATTACGTAAACCATACTTAGCTACATCTGCTTTCAACTTCTGCCATCTTTCACTTGAATACCCACGTTTATCAAAGTAAGCTCCCGTCTGCCATTCTGAACCTTCGAAGGCTTCATAAGCTCCCTTTTCTTTCGCTAATTCCATAGAAGCCTTAATCGCTTGGTATGCAATCTCTTCGAACAATTCATCTGCTTCACTAAGATGCGCTTCACTTTCCCATGGAATTTGGTTTTTTGCGAGATAATGATGATATCCGCTTGTTCCAAGTCCAATTGCACGATATTTATCCGATGTAATCTTAGCTTCTAATTCAGGTACTTGATTCAAGGTAATAACGTTGTCAAGCATACGAATCTGTAGAGGAATATTATGTGCTAAATCTTTCTTTTCGACTTTACCAAGGTTAATCGAGTTCAGATTACAAGTAACCATATCGCCCGGTTTCATCTTATGAATGATTTGTTTGGTACCATCTGCTTCATCTATTATAACTTCTTCTATTAATTCCGTCTCGCTCATATTTTGCGCAATTTCTTGGCAAAGATTTGATGCGTAGATCATTCCTTCATGCTTATTAGGATTTGCCTGATTTACTGTATCTCTAAAGAATAAGAAAGGTGCGCCTGTTTCAACTGCACTCTTCATAATCTTCTTCATAATATCAAGTACTTTCACTGTGATTCTAGGTAATTCTTCACATGCTTCACAGGCGAGATATCTTCTTGTAAATTCTTTATCTTCTACTTCATCGTAACTATCTTCTAAGGAGAATCCCATAACTTTCTTTACCATATATGGATCAAACAGGGACCATTCCCCTCTAGCCTCCAAACGTTCCATGAACAAGTTTGGTATGCTTAATCCTGTGAATATATCGTGAGCCTTTCTACGATCATCTCCGTTGTTCGTCTTAAGTTCAAGGAAATCATATAAATCAGCATGCCAGATATCAAGTGTAACAGTTGCCCCACCTTTACGACGACCTAATTGGTCAACCGCTACAGCAGTATCATTATATAGACGTACCCATGGGATAACCCCACCTGATGCATTCTTGTGTCCACGAATCTCACTATTCAAACTACGAATCTTACCTAAATAGATACCTAAAGCTCCACCATGTTTACTTACCTTTGAGAACTTTTGGTTGACATCATAGATTGACCAAAGATTATCCCCAACGGTAGATATAAAGCAACTACTTAATTGATAGAAACTAGTTCCTGCATTCGCTAAAGTAGGAGTTGCTACTGTCATTTGCAATGTGCTTAATACATCATAGAATTCTTTTGCATACTTAACTCTGTTCTCACCCTCTGGTATTGCAAGATGCATTGCAATCACTAGAAAGCGCTCCTGTGGTAGTTCACAACCGCCCCCATCTCTGCTACGTATAAGATATCGATCAGCTAATAATTTCACGCCTTCATAATTGAATAGATAATCTCTCTCAGGTTTGATGTACTCGCCTAACTCCTTAATCTGTTCTTTCGTATAATTCTCTTTTAGATAAGTGCCATATTGATTCGAAGCTGTTAATGTATCCACTAATGCTACAAAATCACCATAACCGAAATGTTTATACCCTCTACTGATAGCTGCTTCCTTATATAAATCAAATACAAACAATCTTGCCGCTACGTACTGCCAATTAATATTGGTACGATTTGTTATGTTCCCGAATTCATCTCTTGTTGCATGAATTACCTTTTCAATTGCTGTCTGGATTAATACTTTCTGAATAGCTTTGGTAGTCATACCATCTACATATTGTATTCTAGCATCTAGCTCTAATTCAATAGGATCGCAACCGTCCAATCCTTCACATGCAAATGCAATCATTCTCTTTGTCTTTTCCACGCATAGTGGTTCTATTGAGTTATTTCGTTTTCGAATGTTTATTGTCATTACTGACGCCCTCCCAGACTCTTGATTTCTTTTATTTTATATCTATATATTGATTTAATCTATTACTTTTATCATCTCAAACACATTATATAGTATTGTAATAATAATTACTATTACTATATACTTTTTGAGATAAAATATCAAGTGTTAGTTTTCCTCTGCACCAATTTTATTTATCTACAAAACAAGGTTATACTATGCATGACTTATTATTACATACTTGAGCAAAAGAAAGAAAAAGAGACAATTTTTATTCTCTTACTTAAAGGCATGTTTAACGATCAAACAGAGTGCCAAAAGAATAAAAATTGTCTCTTATATTGTTACTATAATTACTTACATTATGTCAAACGTAGTTCACTCGCAACGCTCTCTCGCCCCGCTGAAGTTCGTAGTGGTACTAGTACCGACGACTTCATACAGTTGCTCATCGTACTATGTTCGACATAACATTAGGCAAGTTTTATATGTGCCAATTGACAAAGGCAAGTTTTACGAGAGGCTTTTAAAACTCTAACCACTTACTATTATTTTTCTTAATGTTTTACCTATTATCCTTTAGCTTCTAATCGCTCAAAATTATGCAACCAATCTACTTTCTTATAATAAATTAAGAATATAATAGAACTTAATGCCCATGTTAATGGATAAGCCCAGAAGATTACTCCAATCTTCGGCACGAGATGAACTGCTACGGTGATATACGTAATACGAATCAAACACCAAGTAATCAACATTGTTATCATAGGAACAATTGCTTTACCTGCACCACGCATAATTCCCGCTATACAATGAGAAAATGCTAATAAGCAATAAAACAAGGCTTCAGTCCTTGATTGTTTTGTACCGAAAGCAATAACTGTTGGATCATCATTGAATAGACGTATGAATATTGGTGCCCCTATCCATATTATAATTCCGACAATCTCTGCCATAGTTACAGAACAGGCGATACCGAATTTGGCGCCTTTCTTAACCCTGTCGAACTTCCCTGCCCCAAGATTTTGTCCAACGAAGGTTGTTAATGCCATTGAAAAACATGTAATTGGTAAGAAGGCAAAACCTTCAATTTTTGAATATGCCCCACAACCAGCCATTGCATTAACACCAAAAGCATTGATATTCGATTGAACAATAACATTAGCAAAACCAATGATAGAATTTTGCACCCCAGATGGTAAACCTAACTGTATAATTTGCTTAAACATCGGGCCATTAAAACGAATCTTACGTAACGAAACCCTATATACTGTATCATAATGCATTAAACGATAGAAGCACAATATTGCACTGATTGTCTGAGAGATAACAGTCGCTAAGGCTGCTGACCCAACCCCTAGCTTTAATACTCCTACAAAGAAGAGATCTAAGGCTACATTGACAATAGAAGCCACAATCAGGTAATAAAGTGGGTGTCTACTATCCCCAATTGCTTGTAATATACCAACTGCTATGTTATACATAACAACTGCTGTTACTCCAACAAAGTAGATACGGAAGAATAGAATTGAATTCGGTAAAACCGATTCTGGCGTCCCCATCCACTTCAATATCTGTGGAGTGAATATAATTCCAAGTATCGTTAAAATTACACTTGCTACCAAACCAAATGCTATGTCGGTATGTATTGCTAATTGTAATTTCTTATAATCTTTGGCTCCAAAATACTTTGATATGACAACGCCAGCTCCCATGGCAATACCATTGAAGAATCCAACCATTAAAAATATCAGATTACCAGAAGAGCTTACTGCTGCTAGTGCATCATTACCGATAAAATTACCAACAATCAGCGAATCTACTATGGTATACAACTGTTGAAATACATTTCCCCAAAAGACTGGTATTGCAAATAAAATAATTTTCTTCCAAATACTCCCCTCCGTGAGTAATGTTGAATGATTCTCTTTCACAACTACAGATCCTTTCGTATATTAAACCACAAGGTAAAATCGATGGCTCCAATTTGTATTGTACACAAATTTGAACCACCGACATATAAGTATAACAGATTCTATAGTATATAAAATGTAGTTTCTTATAAATAAAAAGTAGTATCACATAAAAACTTAAATTCTAAACTTCAAAAAAGGTAAGTATGCATCCGTCAATCGTTGTTACAGAACAAGTTTTTCCTCCCCACACTTCCTTTTTTACTTCTGAAACCTTATTCCAGCCACTCATCTTCACAAATTTATAAAGGTTATCCACTCCCGTGATTAGCATAAATCCAACCATTCTTTCTTCTGGTTCTCCCTTAACTAAATGGATTCCTGTAAATGGTGCTATATGTAGTGCTTCCATCTCCAATGGAATATGATTCACACAACCGTATGAACCCAATCCCTCGCTATCACGCACTTCTATCTGACCATACCAACCAAGAAACTTCTGAAACCACTCTACCGTTTTATCCATATCCATAGTGTAATAAACAGCTCCAGTTTCCCTAACAACATAACCTCTTTCACTTAATTTACTCATAAATTCTTTCCCTCCTGATATATTAGATTTAATATCAATTCTGGTGTAAACTTGTAGATTGGCTTGTGTTTTCCTTGCTTCTGACGGCGTAAGCCCATGGAATCTTGTAAAAGCTCTTGTAAAACTTTCATTCGTCTCATATTGATAATCAATTGCAATGTCCATAATAGAAATCACTGTATCAATAACTTCATATCCAGCAAGCGTAAGCCTCCTATTCCTAATATATTCACTCACCGTGCAATTACATAGAAGTGCAAACATCTTTTGGTAGTAAAAAGGAGACGTATATATACTACCTGCTAACTCCTCTACCGTTACTTTATCTTTGATATGCTCTTCAATAAAATTGATTGTATTTTGAATATCCGTTATCCAATCCACAACATCACCTCCTTACAAGTAAAATAATAGCAGTTATGTTCCTTTCTTTCTTGACTTTACAGGTTCTCATTTGTTCAGATTTCCAAGGGACAAGTGTATTGTGCTCTTCCCTTCATAGAGAACTCCTTTTTACTTCATTCGCTACTGCTTTACATAAACTACAAGGAGAATAAAACTCCTCCGGTTTTATACCTAATCCATTACGATTTACTTCTGTAATCAATCCCCGTATACCCTCTTCAAGAAGCGCTCTGGTGAATGGATTTTCATATGGATTGTATCTTTGTAATATCGATATGATATCTTCCTCTAATATATTTCCTATAGCGAAATTACAAGGTAGCACATCACCATTACAATCAATCATAATTTCAGATACCTGATCAAGCGGTGTGGTATACAAGGCATTACCACATTGAAAAGAGTAGTCCATCGGTTTCTTTTCGAAGTAATCCTTTAAATAGATACTCGCACTACCTTCCGGAAAGATAACACCGCCATCATTTCTTTCTATATGTAGATCATCAAAATAAGCGAGGCATTCTCTTGTCTTTTGATTATACGGATTATCATCTTCTTCTGCTACTAACCAAGCTGGCTGAAGACGCAATCTACCTGTATAATGTTCGCACAATGCTGTCACAAATTGTCTCTCCCATTCAAGTGGGAGAAATTCAGAATGAAAACAATCTACTGATAGCAAGATATCATTCACTCCACTATCTTCTAGCATCATTGCAACTTCTTTTATTCGATTTCTATCCTTCGAAAAACACCCATTGGTTATTAATTGTCTCTTGGGAATTCCACATGCCTTGGCTACTCTATGAATATCACATACTATTTCTGGATAAATCAATGCCTCTCCACCAAATGTCATGATGGAACTAATCTGATTACATCTCGATAAATCTTCAAGCGCTTTGGCTGCTCGTACTGAATCTAAATGATGAGTAGCTGGTAGTTCCCCCTCTGAACAATGCTTGCATCTACTGGTACAGGAATTATTAATCGTGAACTCTACTCTTTGAATGTTTTTTATATATGTATTATTAATCTGCATAAACTGCCTCCTTTTCATTAACTAACATAGTACATAGGCATTACATAAATATAATTATATTGAATCAGTACAAATGCAGTTGTTAGCCTAATAAATCTCTATCTAACCTCAGTACAACCGGCTAACAAACCTAGCAACTGCACTGAGTATTTACCTCGTTTATCTCTCAAAAGATTCACTTCCTTTCTAAGCTCGACGGTACCACTTGATATCAAACGAAATGGCTAATATAGTACAAATTACCTTATTATACCATGTCAATATATCGAAGTAAAACATATACTTTTTACCATTATTCTGCCGATCTTTTCTCGTTTAACCATTGCCACTTTATTAGCTAATTAATTCTTAGCACTTGACTTTTATATAGTCAAGTATTATATTGTATATAGCGTATATATACATTATAACAAAGGGGTGCATTCTATTGGATATCATTATCAACAATTCTTCTGGCATTCCCATATACGAACAGATCTATAACCAGCTCAAAACCTTAATTGTAACAGGCAAATTGAAGGAGGGAGATGCCCTTCCATCGATGCGATTATTAGCCAAAGAATTACGAATTAGTGTTATCACTACCAAGCGTGCTTATGAAGAATTAGAACGTGATGGATTGATTGAAACTATAACTGGTAAAGGAAGTTTTGTGGGAAAACAAAATATTGAGGTTATTCGTGAAGAATACCTGAAAGAAACAGAAGATTATCTTAGCAAAGCAATCGAAAGCGCAAGGCATGCAGATTTGTCACTCGAGGATTTAACAGACTTATTAAAGATGCTTTATGACTATGAATAAAGAAGGGAGAATATTAACTATTATGGAATACTGTCTCGAAATAAAGAATCTAAACAAACAGTATACGAATTTTCAACTCAAAGATATTAGTTTTAATTTACACAAAGGTACCATCATGGGATTCATTGGAGAAAATGGTGCTGGAAAAACTACTACCATCAAGTCTATTCTGAATCTAATTAATATTGATTCTGGTGATATAGTATTTGAAGGTAATGATATCAAAAGTGATATGAGCCAACAGCAAAAGGAAGCAATTGGTGTTGTATTAGATGAAAGTTGTTTCCACGAAATGTTACGAGTGAAAGATATACAAAAGATTATGAAAAATATGTATAAAAACTGGGATACTACTATGTTTCAGTCTTATATAAATCAATTTAAAATCCCCACTAATAAAACAATCAAAGAATTCTCTAAGGGTACTAAAATGAAACTGAACTTAGCCGTTGCTCTTGCTCACAAACCCAAATTATTGATACTTGATGAGGCAACAAGTGGACTGGATCCCGTTATTCGAAATCAAATCCTCGATGTATTCTTAGACTTTATACAAGATGAAGAACATACGATACTTCTATCCTCTCATATAACAACTGACTTAGAGAAGATATGTGACTATATTACATTTATCCATGAAGGTCAAATCGTATTCTCGCAAACGAGAGATGAAATTTTAGAGAACTACGGTATTGTCCGTTGTTCTAACAGCAATGCAATAACTTATGATTCCTCTTATATCATTAGTATGAAGAAGACACAATTTAATTCTTCTATACTTATCAAGAATAAAGGTCGTTTTGTAAAACAATACCCTAATGCAATCATTGAACCAGTAACATTAGAAGAAATCATGTTGTTTCATTCAGGAGGTGGTCAGTCATGTTAAGAGGATTATTACTCAAGGATCTATTAATTCTAAAGAAAGGATTGTTAATGGGAGGCACAATTCTCGTATTTTATAGTATATTGGGTATATATGGTGAAGGAGCTTCCTCCTTTAGCGCTTATTTTTTATTATGCTTTAGTTTAATAAGTATTTCTTCTTATGGTTATGATGAACAAGCAAGATGGGTTCCTTATGCTCTTACTACTACAATTAATCGTACCAAATTAGTACAATCCAAATATCTACTTGCCTTTTTCATGATTGGTTTAGGGTTTTTATGCTCCTTCCTCTTATCTTTACCATATCAGATTGTGCAATCAAGTAAGTTTGTATTAACCATATCACCTATCACATGGGGTTTTCTTTATGTGAGTATACTTTTTAACATAATACTACTTCCAATACTATTTAAACTTGGAAGTGAGAACAGCCGTATAATAATATTTGCATTATTTGGTTTACCTACAATTCTTCTCGTTATTCTTGATAAATATAACTTTCTACCCGTTATTAATCAGGCAACTATAGAAAGTTTAATAAAATATCTTCCTTATATTGGAGTAATCTCAATCCTTATCCTTGGGCTACTTTCTTATTCCATAAGTTTGAGAATTGTACAGAAGAAAGATTTCTAAACTCGCGTTTTATTATGATATGTGAAAAATTGTTGCAACAAATTCGCTCACTGATTGAGCATAAAAGATAACAATATATAAAACAATAGGAATATTATATAAATCAAAATATCAATAGAATCAATAAGAAAACCATGATGAAGCGTCTGTTCTCGACACTTCATCATGGTTTTCAAAAACTTATTTCCCATAGTAATCATCAATACCATTACAGATACCTTCAACCATCATCGCTTGGTAGCTGTCCTTTTGCATCTTCTTATCTTCCGATGGATTACTCATAAATCCCATCTCTAGTACAATAACAGGGATTGTACTCCAGTTTGTCCCTGTAAGGTCATCTCTCGCAACTGTACCTCTATTCTTAGCTCCTGTTTTATCGCAAAACTTCGTTATAACCGAAGAAGCTAGCTTCTTACTCGATTTACTAAGACCTGATACATATGGATTCTTTGTAGATGGATATAAGGCACTCGCACCACTTGCACTTTGACTTGTCGATCCATCTGCATGAATACGAATACAGATATCTGCACCACTTTCGTTCGCTAATATTGCTCTTTCTTTATTACTGATGTTTACCTCATTCTTTTCACGAGTCATAACAACTTCATAACCCCTGTCTAATAAGGCTTCTTTTAGTTTAAGAGATACTTCTAGTGTTAATTTGTATTCAGGAACTTTCGTACTCACACCTGATGTTCCTGATGCCACTTTTGCTTTTTTTGAAGTTGATCCTGGCCCAGTTGCCTCTGTCGAACTATTTCCTTTGCTCTGGTGCCCTGGATCTATCGCAATAATCTTCTTACCTTTTACAGTTACATTTACTTTCGTAGATGCAGAACCTGCTTTAGCAGTTATTGTAACTTTTCCCGCTCTCTTAGCCGTGAACTTACCTTTTTGTGTGATAGTACCAATCTTTTTATTGGATACCGACCAAGTAATCTTTGACGATGTACCTTCTACTTTCGCGCCAAAGGTATAACTCTTTCCTGCTGTAATTGTAGTTTTCTTCTTCGTAATACTAACTCTTTCTTGTCCCTTTGAAGTTGAAGCACTTACTATACTCGTATAGTTTCCTACATTTCCAATTAATACGATACAAAGTACGATACTCAACATACTTTTAATGAACTGTTTTCTTACATTCATATTATTCCCCCGTAGCACTCATAATCATAATCCATTATTCTTCCTGTTCTTCACACGCTGCTTCTTGTTCCTCACCTGGTGAATCTTCCATAACAACTTGCAACTTCTTGCTGTTTCGTAAATTAACATCGTCTCGCAATAAGGAATATACCGTAGATACAACAGGTATGAAGAATAGCATACCTGGAATTCCAAACAAACTACCACCCAAACTTACTGCTACCAGTACCCATATAGAAGGTAACCCAACTGAATTACCAACTACTTTTGGATAAATCAAATTACCTTCAATTTGTTGTAATATCAGAAATAGAATGATAAATAAAAGCGCTTGTGTCGGATTGTTAATTAATATCATAAATGCCCCGACAAAACATCCGATAAAAGCACCCACAATTGGGATTAATGCTGTAAATGCAATCAATGTTCCTATTGTTGTCGCATATGGCATCTTAAATATAGACATAGTTATTATAAACAGTGTGCCAAGAATTACTGCCTCTAGGCACTGTCCACATATGAAATTGGTGAAATTACTATATAGTCGGGACATCACGTCTCTAATTGCAGAACTTACTTTTTCAGGTAGATATGCTGATAAGATTCGCTTTCCTTGATCAGATAGCTTCTCTTTTTGAATTAATATATAAAGTGCGAAGATAATACCAATGGTAAAATTAATCACTTCACTTATAATACTTCCAGCTACTGATACTGTTGAAGATAACGTAGAATATAACATATTACCTACACCATTCTTCATAAACTCAACAAAGTTAGGAATTATCGTTTCCCAATTAACTTCTATGTTTTCTAATTGCATAATTTGTTGTTTTAAACCCGGGTACTCAACACTCCATTGCTCTAACTTTAGTATAATTTCCTCTACAAACAATGGAATTTTATTGCCGAGTTCCGTAGCTGTCTTAGCTAATTGTGGTATCACTGCAATGATTACGAGTGTAATAATTAACAATACCGTTATGACTGATAATAGTATGCAAACTGATCGTTTTAGCTTTCTTGCCGATTTACCCTTCCACTTTTTGAATACTTTAGTCTCATACGCTTTCAATAGTATGTTTAAAACAAATGCAATACCCCCACCATAGATAAATGGTTTCAATATTCGTATTCCAATAGCCACACCTGCTAAAACTGCAGTACTATTCATAAGCGCTAATATCATAACTGCAGTAAAAACAATCAACCAACGAATTTGCTTTAGCTTTGTTTTGTCAAAACCCACTATAATTTCCTCCATTTTATATTTATTTAGTCAATTTAAAACGATCCAAAATCTTATAGAATAAGCACTTTCTAATCTCGATTATAGAACAAATACCGTATTTATAACATAATATCATTATTCAATGGGGCAATCAATTAAAAAATCTTTAATTTTCTCAATTACGTTTTATCAAAAGAAAAATACTGTTACTAAAACCCTTAATTATTCTTAATCAATTCGTTTTAGTAACAGTATTTTATTATAATGCTAATTGGTTATTCAAGATTTGCTTTGCTTCTTGTGCAATCCATAATGTATTACCTTTTTTGGCAACTTCATGGAATCTGTTTTTTGCTAGTTCTACATTTCCCTTTTGCTGATCCATCTTAGCAAGATAGAATAGAACTCCTAGATAGAAACGTGTACTTAATTCACTACTAAGTAATGATTCTAACACTTCATAACTTTGATCAAATTGCTTTAGAAAATAATATCTCATGCCAGATAAAATCTCTACAATTTTATCTAAACCACATTTATTATCTCTTATTTTTTCAAGATTTTCTTCGTATAAACTCTCTGCTTCTTCTATTTCACCTAACTCGTAATAACATAGCATAAGATTGATAACATAAATAATAGCATTTTTTTTATTGGCAAAAAACAAGTCAGTATCAATTCCTAATATACAATCTTTTGCTTCTTGGGTTTTTCCCAATAGCATGTAAGATACTGCACAGTTATACTCAGCAATATTCACCATCTTCTTATCCCTTTTAAACCGCTTTTTCTGTTTATTCATTATTTCCAGAAAACGTTTAGGATCACACTTCTCATCTAATATTTTTAAAAATGCTTTCTGTTGTGTATAGAAACTAACTAGAAAGAAGCTCACTCCGATACATATAGTAAATCCCCCAGCTATAACAAAATTCAGTTGTAAAGCTACCAAAAAGATATACATACAGATACTAATAACACTAATATAAAGAAAGAATATCACAATATCTCACCTCAACTTCCGTTAATTATTTTATGTGTATTATTAATCTCTACTATTAGTTATCTAAATCAATTACCCAACCATTGATGATCGTACTGTTATGTTCGGCGTTTTCATTCAAATCGGACATGCAAACTGTTAAATGTGATTCTTTATATTGCACGGTATCCACTAGACTGGTTGTTGTATACAATGTCATACTCCAATTATCATAACGTTTTCTAATTTCGTCGTAGTCTTTTAATTTACCTTCAATAAGAATAGCCTCCGAATAGGCCCAATTTGCAACTTTCAGATCTTCTTCTGTATAAGGAACCGATGTACCTATATAAGTAAATACACAACCAGCAGAAGACGGATCTAGATAAATTCTTACTTTTGCCTTTACTAATTGTGAGTATGTAACTTTACCTCCGGCAGGAATTTCCGTACCATCTTCAAGTACCATAACCGCATACGTTGTTCCAGTTGTACTAAACTTGATATCTTCTGAAATCTTTGCCTTTTCTTTTACTGTAATATTAACTGATTTTGTTGCTTTCTTATACTTCTTAGTTTCAGCTGCTGTAATAGATATCTTCGTACTTCCTTTACCTACTACAGTAACTACACCACTATTACTAACTGTAACGACCTTCTTATTACCCGATTTGTATGTAAGTTTTCCATTACCAGATGTCGTTGCTGATAAATTGAACTTTGAATCACCTACTTGTTTTGTATAACTACTCTGTGATACTTTGATCTTTTGCGATTGTTTTGATTCTTTGGCAAACGCCGTTGTATTAATTCCAAGGCAAAGAACTAATACCATCAATAACGCTACTATTTTCTTCATTGCTACTTAGGTGGATTAATAACCTCCACATATCCTCCCTTCCTCTATGTAAACACCTTTTAGTTTACTGTATTTGCCACATCATGTCAATTAATGTTGTTTTAATTCATATGAATGCATCAATAAAAAAACAGCGAAATACTCATTACAAATATTTCACTGTTTCTTAGTTCTTTATATTAATTTACATAATATTATCGGAATGCTATTGAATTCCATCTAAGTTCGTTCTTGAATCCACGTATCGTTGTATCTTTGTCAATAACAACACATTCGATTCCCATAGCTGCTGCCCAGTCTTCCATCTGTTCCGTTGTTAAATCATATGAGAAGGCTGTATGATGTGCTCCACCAGCCAAAATCCATGCTTCAGCTCCTGTATTCAAATTAGGTTGTGGTGTCCAGAATGCAGTTGCTACTGGTAATTTTGGCATTGGTTTTTCCACTTGCTTACACTCTACTTCATTTACAATCAAACGGAAACGATTTCCCATATCTATTAATGAAGTGGCAATACCTGAACCTGATTTAGAAGTAAACACTAAACGTGCAGGATCTTCTCTATCCCCCATTGTTAACGGAACTACTTTGATTCCAATCTTACTGTCTGCTATAGAAGGACAAACCTCAAGCATATGAGCTTGTAAAATACCTTCTTTTCCTGGCACAAGATTATATGTATAATCTTCCATGAATGAAGTACCTTTCTTATCTTTCATATCAGCAGTCATGATTTTCATTAAACGTACCATAGCAGCTGTTTTCCAATCACCTTCTCCACCAAATCCATAGCCTTTTTCCATTAATCTTTGAATAGCTAACCCTGGGAGTTGTGGTAGACTGCCGAGATCACCAAAATGTGTTACAATTGCTTGGTAATTCTTTTCTCTTAAAAATCTTTCAAAACCTATTTCAATTCCTGCTTGTGCTGCTACGTGTTTCTTGAATTCTTCCGGGTTACGACCCTCTAGTAGAATATCATATTTTGAATAGTATTCTTCTACCAATGTATCAATATCAGCAGTTGATACGTCTTTCACATAATCAGTGATTTCATTCACTGGGTATGCATCAACTTCCCAGCCGAATTTGATTTGTGCTTCAACCTTATCACCTTCTGTAACTGCAACATTTCTCATATTATCCGCAACACGGCATACGCGTATATGAGAAGACTCCATTAATCCGATTGCAGTTCTCATCCAGCTTGCAATTCTTTCTTGAACGTTCTTATTGTTCCAATGCCCAACAATTACTTTACGTTCAATTCCCATACGAGTTACAATATGTCCGTACTCACGGTCGCCATGTGCAGATTGATTTTCATTCATGAAATCCATATCAATTGTATCGTAAGGAATCTCTTCATTAAATTGTGTATGTAGATGCATCAATGGCTTTCTATATTCTTGTAAACCTAAAATCCACGATTTTGCTGGTGAAAATGTATGCATCCACGTAATAACACCGGCACACTCTTCGTCTGCATTTGCTTCGTTAAATGTCTTTCTAATTAATTCATTGGTAATTAACGTAGGTTTCCAAACAACCTCAAAAGGTAAAATTCCTGATTTATTCAAGTGCTCTACAATAATTTCAGAGTGTTTTGCAACATTTTCTAAGCACGTATCACCATACAAATCTTGTGAACCAGTTGTAAACCAAAATTTATATTTCTTACTTCCTGTCATAACCATACCTCCATAAAATAATATTTATACTATTATTCTAAAACTTGTACGGTCATCCTGTAAAGTTGTCGTAAAACAAAAACAAAGAGTCGACACTCCGTAACTACTTACGAATGGTCGACTCTTTATAACTGATACCTATGTATTCTTATAAAACCTAATTATCAAATCGGAACACTAATTTAAGCATTTCATCTATTATCTTTTCTTCGGTTGCATATTGATTCTCTGTATACCCCCCAATTGTCTTATACCAAAAAGTTTTTGCACGTATATTATTCTCAGCTAGATGTGTAAAAAGACTCCATTTACCATGATGTTTTTCAAAGATTTCAATCATAGCATGATATGCGATTGATTTCCCCCTAAATGGACTTAAGAGAAATGTCTCATATACAAAATAATCTATTCCTTTTTCAACATATTTACCACTTCCTACAAGGCAAAATCCTGCTGGTATATTATCGACCATTATTAGATATGGATATAATACATTGGGGTTTTCAAACCATACTTGCTGAATGTCATATTGCTCCGCAAGCGTTCTTATTGGTTCTTCCTCAAATATTCCATACTCATTGGGTAGAATGCCGTGGATTCCAGAAATATCATGTAAATACAGTGGATACATATTTTTAATTATAAAACCGTTCGTATTATCTGCTAATTTTATCTCAATTTTCATTTTGAATTGCTCCTTTAATTATAAGATTAGTAAGAACTTATATATCAAATGCAATTCTTTTCTATTGAATTATTTTACTTGTATCTATATGACGCTCCATACATCTCAATAATCATATCAAAGAATTGCATGGAGCTTACTACTGAAACTTTTCACTCGAAATATTCTCTTATACATTAAAATACCCCTTTCCTTTTTATCACCATATCATGGAATAACTTTCATGTCAATTTATACTAATATTCAAGTGCATCTATCTATATTTTCAGTTCTTTTATTCGCGCATCTGAGTTAACCTGATACACAATATTACCTGCCAACCTATATCAAGACTGATATGGAACTCATCTTTTAAGCACCAAACTTTGAACAGCTCTGATCGAATAAGTGGATTCGCTTAATTCTCATTAAGTGTGCCTGTGCTGCCCTCAATGAAAACATTCTTCTTCCTTATCACTACTATTTTTCTAAGCTTAGTTATTATAGATAAAACGCAGTTAATGACAGCAAGAAACTCCCATGCTAATATTGCGTTTGGCATCCATACCCTAATAAAATGATAATTATAGTTTAATAAATATGGCCAGATAATGATAAGTACCAATAAAATTATTCTTAATACTAATCCTATTATAAGTCTTCCCATTTTATAAGATCTCGTATTTTCATTTTTAATCGTTTGATTTTTCTGTTTAGTCAGATTTATAATCTTTATACATAAACTCACCAGTGCGATTATGGTTAAAAATGAAAATATCAAATCCAATAATATGTTAAAATCATCATAACTAAATCTACTCATCTGCTTTCCATTCATATGTTCATATATATTATAAGCTATTTGTGTTGGTACACTTGAATTCAAATTTGCCAGTACAAAGATAGCCTCCTGTTTTTCTAAATCTATAATTACTTGTGCAGAATAATTTGGATTACTTGCGTTATGATTAATAACTTTAGCTTCTATATCATTGCTCCACCCATAAGAATAATAATTATTCGTATCTTCATATCCTGCGGTCTCTTTATTCACTTCATGGGATCTATTTATGGCACCCTTAAGCTTATTCGGTATATCGCCAATACCCAATTGGGCATTAAGCCAAAACCCCAAATCCTTGACATTCGTCACCAAATATCCAGCTGCAATATTACCATAATATCTGGGTGCATTATACTCTATGCTTTTCCCAAAGAAAACCTTATAACCTTTGGTAAGTTTGTCCGACACATTTTCCTGCCCAGTTGAAAAATAACTTTCTGTCATTCCTAAGGGAAGTAGTATATTGTCTGTTACGAAATCCTGATACCTCTGCCCTGTAACCTCTTCAATAATAAGTGCTAGAACATCATAGTTTATAGTAGCATAGCTATGTTTTGTTCCAGGATACGTATCTAATGTAATATTGGAAATATTACGTATAGTTTTTTCAAGCATATCATCTGAGGTTCCTTCTGGAATTAGCCGAATACTCCAAGATGGAATACCACTGGTATGAGCTAACACTTGGTCAATGGTTATGTTCACATGTTCACCGTTATAAGTGGGTGTAAACCAAGAAAGGTAATCCGTTATAGAATCTGAGCTAGCTAAATATCCCTCTTCCTCTAATAAAATTATAGCCAAAGCTGTAAACGCCTTTGTCGTTGAAGCTAGCTCAAACAATGATTCATCATTAACATTCTTATGATTTTTTTCATCAGCATATCCGTAACATTTATATTCTATCTCTCCTTGTTTTGATAGTACTATACCTACCCCCGGAGTCGTAGATTTATTCATCATCGTTTCTACCATACTATCCACATCATTATAGCTACCTGAAGAAAATAAAGTACTAAGTTCTTTCCTCCAAATTGCCATTATAATGATTACAACAATCAAGCTAATACATACTGCTGTTCCTGTCCCCTTTTTTATCTTCACCCTTATATTCTCCCTCTGTTTTTTTCTTAAAGGACCGTATTTCAACTTGTCTGAAATCACCCTTGATTTCCTATTCACCCGTCGTTAAACTACCATGTTCTCCACTACGGACTAGAACCTCAACGTAATATTAATTTTGAGTAAAAAAGAAGCACTCTATCATTTTTGACGTGATAGAGTGCTCTATTTTTAATGTTAGCCTGCCTACTCTTGATTAAGCGCTGCTTGAGCTGCCGCCAAACGAGCGATTGGTACACGGAATGGTGAACAAGATACATAATCAAGTCCAATCTTGTGGCAGTATTCCACTGAAGATGGATCTCCACCATGTTCTCCACAGATACCAATATGTAGGTTAGGACGAGCAGCTTTTCCTAATTTAATTGCTGTTTCCATTAATTTACCTACACCAATTTGATCAAGTTTTACGAAAGGATCGTTTTCAAAGATCTTAGCATCATAGTAAGCATCTAAGAATTTACCAGCATCATCACGAGAGAAGCCATAAGTCATCTGAGTTAAATCGTTTGTACCAAAGCAGAAGAATTCAGCTTCTGTAGCGATTTCATCAGCTGTTAGAGCAGCTCTAGGGATTTCGATCATTGTACCAACTTCATATGTCATATCAGAACCAGCTGCTTTGATTTCAGAATCTGCTGCTTCAACAACCATCTTCTTAACATAAACCAATTCCTTAGTATCACCAATTAATGGAATCATGATTTCTGGTTTGATTGTCCAATCTGGATGAGCTTTCTTTACATTGATTGCTGCACGGATAACAGCCTTAGTTTGCATCTTAGCGATTTCCGGATAAGTAACAGCAAGACGACAACCTCTATGTCCCATCATTGGGTTGAATTCATGTAAAGAAGCGATAATTGCTTTGATCTTCTCAACAGATTTACCTTGAGCATCAGCAAGTTTCTTAATATCTTCTTCATCAGTTGGAACGAACTCATGTAGTGGTGGATCTAAGAAACGAATTGTAACTGGGTTACCTTCAAGAGCTTCGTATAATGCTTCAAAATCACCTTGTTGTACTGGAAGAATCTTAGCAAGTGCTGCTTCTCTTTCTTCTACAGTATCTGAACAAATCATTTCACGGAATGCATCAATTCTATCGCCTTCGAAGAACATATGCTCTGTACGGCAAAGACCGATACCTTCTGCTCCAAGTTCTTTAGCTTTCCTAGCATCTGCAGGAGTATCTGCATTTGTTCTAACTTTTAATCTTCTATATTTGTCTGCCCATAACATAATTCTTTCTAATTCACCAACGATTGTAGCATCAACTGTTGGCATAGCACCATCATAGATATAACCTGTAGAACCATCGAAAGAAATGATATCTCCTTCATGATATTCTTTACCAGCTAATGTAAATACTTTATTCTCTTCATCCATAATGATTTCTGAACAACCAGATACACAGCAAGTACCCATACCACGAGCAACAACTGCTGCATGTGATGTCATACCACCACGAGCTGTTAAGATACCTTGAGCTGCTTTCATACCTTCGATATCTTCTGGAGAAGTTTCAAGACGTACTAAAACAACTTTTTCTCCTCTATCTGCCCATGCTTTTGCATCATCAGCAGTGAATACAACTTTACCACAAGCTGCACCTGGAGCTGCTGCAAGAGCTTTCGCAATCGGAGTTGCTTTCTTCACTGCATCTGTATCAAATTGTGGGTGAAGTAACGTATCAAGATTTCTAGGGTCGATCATCTTAATAGCTTTTTCTTCTGAGATCATTCCTTCATCTACTAAATCACAAGCGATTTTAAGAGCCGCTTTAGCAGTTCTCTTACCGTTACGAGTTTGTAACATGTAAAGTTTTTTATCTTCGATTGTGAATTCCATATCTTGCATATCTCTATAGTGATCTTCAAGTTTATTACAGATTTCCATGAATTCATCATAAACTTCTGGCATTATTTCTTTTAATTGAGCAATTTTTTGTGGTGTACGAACACCAGCAACAACATCTTCACCTTGAGCGTTCATTAAGAATTCACCCATAAGTTTTTTCTCACCAGTTGCAGGGTTACGAGTAAATGCAACACCTGTACCAGAAGTTTCTCCCATGTTACCAAATGCCATCATCTGTACGTTAACAGCAGTACCCCATGAGTAAGGAATATCATTATCACGACGATAGATGTTTGCACGAGGGTTATCCCATGAACGGAATACAGCTTTGATAGCTCCCATTAACTGTTCTTTTGGATCAGCTGGGAAATCAGAACCGATTTTTGTTTTATATTCAGCTTTAAATTGTTCTGCTAATTCTTTTAAATCTTCAGCTGTTAAATCAACATCTTGAATGATGCCTTTTTCTTTTTTCATTTTATCGATAAGTTCTTCGAAGAATTTTTTACCAACTTCCATAACTACATCTGAATACATTTGGATAAATCTTCTGTAACAATCCCAAGCCCATCGAGGATTACCCGATTTACTTGCTAATACATTTACAACTTCTTCATTTAAACCAAGATTTAAGATTGTATCCATCATTCCTGGCATAGAAGCTCTTGAGCCTGAACGAACAGATACTAATAATGGATTTTCTTTGTCACCGAATTTCTTTCCAGTAATTTCTTCCATCTTTGTGATGTGCTCCATGATTTGACTCATGACTTCATCATTGATTTTTTTTCCATCCTCATAGTACTGTGTACATGCTTCAGTTGTAATTGTGAAGCCTTGTGGTACTGGAAGTCCCAAATTAGTCATTTCTGCTAAGTTTGCTCCTTTACCACCAAGCAGATTTTTCATTCCAGCATTTCCTTCTGTGAATAAATATACCCATTTTGCCATTATGTAACTTACCTCCTAATATTTTTTTCGTATGACATGTAGATTGCAAGTCAATGCATGATCTTTTTACACTATCTATGTGCAAATATTTAATTTGATAGCATGTGCCATACCAATATTAACCAGATTTTTTCTGATTTACTAGTGTACTTGTCCTATTTTTACCCCAAATGGTTTCAAGTACACGACATAACAACATTTTATGTTATGTCAGTCACCAAATTTATTATAGCATAGTTTGTATAGTTACGGAACATTTTTTTTTGTAATTTTTACTTACATGATATCTATAAACCATTCTTATCCATATAGATTATGCACTTTGTCTAATTTGTTTATTTTTTTTTAAATTTGTTGTGCATATTATCTTGTTGAATTTTGAAACAATTCAATAAACAGTATTATCCAATCTACTTAATTTGAACAATTTGCTTAAATATGGCATTTCGTGAATTTTTTATCCATTGCTAGTAATTCGACATTTTCTTTTCTTTTTATTTCTATTTATTATCTTTTATTGGCTATTTAAACGCAATAAACACAATATATTGTATACAATATATTGTGTTTATTAGTCTTTGTTATTATTATAACAATCTTTCATTGAATAATATTCCTTTTCTATACATTTATCCAATTCCATTCATTTTTTTATATCACAAAAAACCCCCACAGAAAACATTTTTTCCATGAGGGTTTTACTACTATATTAAACTAATTAAAATTCTAATTTCTTTTCAATATACTCTTTTAAGTCTGCAATCTTAACTCTTTCTTGTTCCATCGTGTCACGATCTCTAACAGTAACAGAAGCATCTTCTTCTGATTCGAAGTCATATGTGATACAGAATGGAGTTCCGATTTCATCTTGTCTTCTATAACGTTTACCAATGTTACCGCGGTCATCGTATTCGCAGTTGAAGTATTTACTTAAATCTGTGTAGATTTTTTCTGCACCTTCTGCTAATTTCTTAGATAATGGAAGTACACCAACTTTAACTGGAGCTAATGCTGGATGGAAATGTAATACGGTACGAACATCTCCCTCTCCGATTTCTTCTTCATCATAAGCACCACATAAGAACGCTAATGTTACACGATCTGCACCAAGTGATGGTTCAATAACATATGGAACGTAACGTTTGTTTTGTGTATCATCAAAGTAACTCATATCTTCTTTTGATACATTTTGATGTTGTGTTAAATCATAGTCTGTTCTATCAGCGATGCCCCATAATTCTCCCCATCCGAATGGGAATAAGAATTCAATATCTGTTGTTGCTTTACTGTAGAAGGAAAGTTCTGCTGCATCGTGATCACGTACACGCATCTCTTCTTCTTTCATACCAAGATCTTTTAACCAATTGATACAGAATTCTTTCCAGTATGCAAACCATTCAAGGTCTGTATCTGGCTCACAGAAGAATTCTAATTCCATTTGCTCGAATTCTCTTGTTCGGAATGTAAAGTTACCTGGAGTAATTTCGTTTCTGAATGATTTACCAACTTGACCTATACCAAATGGAATTTTCTTTCTTGAAGTTCTTTGAACATTCTTGAAGTTAACAAAGATACCTTGTGCAGTTTCTGGTCTTAAGTAAACTGTATTCTTTGCATCTTCTGTTACACCTTGGAATGTCTTGAACATTAAGTTGAATTGACGGATATCAGTAAAGTTATGCTTACCACATGTTGGACAAGCAATTTGATGTTCTTCAATATATTTAGCCATCTCTTCATTTGACCAAGAATCTACAGAGCCTTCAATAGCAATACCGTTTTCAGACATATAATCTTCAATAATCTTATCCGCTCTGAAACGTTCTCTACATTCTTTACAATCCATTAATGGATCAGAGAAACTTCCTAGATGTCCTGATGCAATCCATGTTTGTGGATTCATAAGAATGGCACAATCAACACCTACATTGTATGGGTTTTCTTGGATGAATTTTTTCCACCATGCTTTTTTAACATTGTTTTTTAATTCCACACCTAGGTTACCATAATCCCAAGTATTAGCAAGTCCACCATAGATTTCAGAACCCGGATAAACGAATCCTCTTGCCTTGGCTAATGCTACAATTTTTTCCATTGTCTTTTCCATTTGCTATTCAACCTCTCAAATCTTTTTTATATATCTTTTTCTATAGTTATCTGAAATTATATATGATATTTTTGTGTTTGTCCAATCTATTATTATAATAATAAGTGAAACTATTCGTAACTACGTACATCACATAGTTATATTATTTCTTTTTAGCAAACACAACTACAGTTACGTTTTCTCCATTGGCTTTTAATACATCTTTTTCTGCTTCTTGAGCATTGCTATAATATAAGATGGTTCCAGCAATTTTAATATCTAACGGTTCCTGAATGACTAGAACAGTTGCGCCTTCCTTACTTAGAGCAGTTTCTCTTGATACCGTATCACCACTTTTTGCGTCTACGAACTCTAACACAGAAAGAATGGAATCATCTTGTAATGCCTGAGATGTAGTGAGTAATTTGGCACTTATTCCATTAAATACAGAATAATCATCTATATCATTATAATTGAATACAACACTTGCTTTTTGATCCGCAACATGAATAGAATGCATCTTTATCTGACCTTCCCCATTCTTCTCGTTGTAATCGGTTACTTCTTCATTGATAAATGCTTCTAATTCTTCCTGACTATAATAATCCTTATCAAAATCCTCAACTATCGATGATTGCACCGTGTTATCTTCTTTTATTACTATTGTATTCGTAGTAACATCCTCTGCATTGATAGAAACTTTATTCTTCCCACAACCAGTCATAGCTATAAGAAATATTGTTCCTAACAGCACAAGTGTAACCTTTTTCATTCATTGTACCTCCCCACTCGTTATTTATCCATCCCTTGTAATTGTAACCTTAAATAACCATATTTTCAATAGCATTTTAAAACATATCAAGCATCTCCAAGGTTTTGAACTCCTTGTCAATATACATAGTTAGATAATGTTTCATACAATAACGCAGTTCTGATAATACCGAATCGGATACCGTAAATGTATATAATTTTTCAATTGATGATGCAATAATAAACTGCATAGCATAGATTGTAGAATCTTGTAGATGTATAACTCGCACTTCCTTAGTTAAGCAGTCCGAACAAACTAATCCTCCACTAGATAAACTTAACGCATTTAACTTCTCTTTCTTACCACACTTAACACATTCAAATACTTGAACCGCTTCCCCGTTCAATGTCATCATTTTAAGTTCGAATATGTATCGGATGAGAGGATACGGTATGGTTCCTTTCGTAAGCGCTCGTAACGATTGGTATAGGAGTTTTAATATAGCTGACTCATCTACATTCTCTCTTGTTAGATACTCCGCAAATTCACAAAAATACAGCCCATACGTTACCGCTTCTAAGTTATTACGTAGTTCAACAAAATAATTCTGTACATCACAACCATTTACTTGGTAGGAAGTTCTGCCTTCATAAATTGTAAATTGACCAAAGGTGAATGGTTGAGCGCATGCAAGTAAGGCGCTATTTTGTTTTCTAGCGCCTTTTGCAAATGCTGTTATCTTTCCGCGTTCTTTCGTTAAGAGTACTACCCTCTTATCATACTCACCAACTGGCATGGAAGCCAGTACTATTCCCGTTACAATCACTGGTGAAACCACTTTCTCCACCTTCTCTGACTTGATTATTTTCTTCTTCCGCATCATCCATATGTTCACTTGTACAAGCAACATAATTCAAATAGTCTGAAATATTTCCTGACTTTTCAAATTCTGACCAATAATTATCTTTTTTCATTTATTAGCGCCCCCTAATTCTTTTATGTTCTTTCTAAACAACGTTATTGTTGTTCTATTCATTAGGTTGCCCATTTCTGTACTACCTTATTCTAATTTTATTAAGATACTAACTTTTTATAGATTAACTTATTATTCGATTTCTCGTTTGCTATATCCGTAATTCTTAAGTAAGAAGTCACTGTCTCTCCAGTCTTTCTTAACTTTTACCCACAATTGAAGATTTACTCTCATATCAAGTAAGTTCTCGATTTCTTGTCGTGCTAACGTTCCGATTTTCTTTAACATTGCGCCTTGTTTACCAATAACGATTCCCTTATGAGAATCTCTTTCACAGACAATCGTAGCATCGATGTCAACAATATTACCCTTCTTACGTTCCTTCATGCTTTCAATCGACACAGCTATTCCATGTGGAATCTCTTCATCAAGAAGACGAAGTGCCTTTTCACGAATTAATTCAGCAACGATCTGTCTTTCCGGCTGGTCTGTAATGGTATCTTCATCATAAAATTGTGGACCCTCTGGAAGATAATTAAAGATTGCTTTCATTAAGTTTTCTTTGTTCTCACCATTAAGTGCTGATACTGGTACTATTTCTGCAAAATTACAGATATCTTTATACGCACCAATAAAGGTTAAGATTTCTTCCTTCTTAACTGTATCAATCTTATTAATTACTAAGATAATCGGAGTTTTAACACGTGTTAATTGTTCTGCTATGTGTCTTTCCCCTGCTCCAATGAATGTTGATGGCTCAACTAACCATAAGATTACATCTACTTCATTCAACGTTCTCTCTGCCACTGTTACCATATATTCTCCAAGCTTATTTTTTGCTTTATGAATACCTGGTGTATCAACAAATATAATTTGTCCATCTTCACATGTATATACTGTTTGAATACGATTTCTTGTAGTTTGTGGTTTATCCGAAGTGATCGCAATCTTTTGACCTATTATTTGATTCATAAGCGTAGACTTACCAACATTTGGTCTACCTATTAGTGTAACAAAACCTGATTTATATATATTCTTCATCCTATCCCATGCATATCGCAACCCCTGCGATATTGCCATATTTAATATAGTCAATTACGAAACTCTTTATGATGTAGATATGGAGAAGAGTTTCGTAATTGTCTATTAATTAAAAGTGTGAAAGTTGGCAACGCATGGTCCCTTTCTTTAGTGTCGTTTAACCTTTCACACTACTATTTCTCTATATAAGGCTTTTAATTGCGCCAAACATATCTGCATTATCCTGTAATTTTGTTTCATTACCGATTACGCATAAGTTGTTGTCTGCAAGAATTGCTCCAACTAAACCTGCTAAATCACGAATATCTTCTTGTGTAGCTGTTAAGATCTGTTCTCTTTCTCTTTGAAAATCCATTGTCGTCATATCACTTAGGTAAGATGCTAGTGAACGACCACCTTTTGCGGCTGGATTTAATGGTGTATCTACACTACTGATTGTTCCTATAATATATTTTGTCATATCACGATCATCCACGTCAAAGTTAGCGATATAATCAACTACTTGGTCATAGATTTTATTCGTTTCTTTAAGGTTAGGGTCACGATATGAGGTGAAATAGCCATTTCCATCAAAGCTAAATCCACACATAGAGCCATATGCTCCACCCTTAACACGAATATTGTTCCATAGATAATCAAAGCTTAAGATAGACTTAAGAACACGTAATACTCCCGTGTAGGAATAGCCATCTTCTCTATAATTACCAGTACGAGCTACGTATTGAACCTTAGAAGCTGTCTTGAAACCTTCATTCAACTTCTCACAGTCAAACTTACCTAATGAAGTATTAATTTGAACATTACTTAACCTGTCGATGAATGGTTTAATGAATGGGTCAAATAATTGATACCCCTCATCATCAGCAGTAACACTTAATAATACCGTATCTTTTCTAAATAAGCAATCCATAACTTGCTTTAAATTATTAGTAATTTCTTCATGTTTGTTATCAAAATCATTTACAAGGTTATCAATAAAACGATAATATGAGATTCCATTCGTTAATTCATCAAACATAGCCGCTTGTGAATAGTACGAGGTAGCACGGCTTACCGCAACAGAATGTCCGGATGAATTTAATTTCATCTGAAGACGAGATTTAATTTCCATAAGTATCTCAAGCATTCTCTTACTATCCCCAAGTTTACTCTCATGAATAATTTCATTTAATAGCTCCATAGCTACCCCAAGCTCTTGATATAATACCTTAATCTTGAAGGCTAATACTGGTTTGTAGTTAGTAATATCGTTTTTCTTCACATAGGTACTAATGAAAGTATTAATTCCACCAGTATGAATATTGATTTCATTAGATAACTCTAAGAAACTGTTTTTTTCAGTATCCACATAACCTAGAACGGTTGATAACAATCCTATATAAGGAACTAAATCATTTGGAACGTATTTTGCATCAAATAATATTCTTAGATATGCGATTTGATTTGTAAAAATATCATGCTGTACAACTGTTGTAGAATCAACCATCTTAATCCTATTATAGATTGGTTGTGCATCTTTGCCTATATCCTCTCTAGCAAGTAAAGGTATTGACTGTAATTCTTCTGCTGTAGACGCTTGTTCTTGATATTTGGTTAATTCTTTAGTATTCTCAATAATTTGATTGATCTCATCATCGCTTAGACTTGCTTTATAGGATTCAAGTTTCTTCTTAATCTCTTCTTCAACTTTTGCTGTTAAACCAATTTCAGGTTTTACTATAACAACGCTCACATGATTATTATTGATAAGATATTGCTTTATTAATTCTTCAAAATAACCGCTACCAATCTGCTCTTTTAAGAATGTGAATATCTGGTTAGCTTCCATATGAGCAAATGGTTTTGAATCATCATATAACCAACTTTCCAATAATTGAATACCGTACATAAGTCCCTTTGGAAACTGTCCAAAATCTGCTTCTCTATATTTGAACTCATAAAAATTAATGGCTGCACGTAATGCTTTCTCATCAATTCCATCTTTCACAATCTTGTCTAAAGTCTCTTCAATTACTTTTATGAATTGATCTTTATCACTTTCATTAGCATTCTTTGCGATAATACTGAACATTGGTTGCATAATACTGCTATCAAAATCACTAAGGATATCTTGACCAATCTTAGCATCTAATATTGCTTGCTTTAGTGGTGCTCCAGGTGCACTAAGAAGTACATATTCAAGTATCTTCATAGACATAACTAATTTGGCATCTAATGAAGTACCCACTACTGCGTTATAGCTTACATACGTATTATTCTCAACAGGCTCTTCTGCAGAGATGGAATAGCTAGTAACAACTTCTTTTGGCTTTTCAAAAGATTTCTGCATCTCAATATGGGAATTCACTTGTATTTGATCAAAATCTGCCAGATATTCTTTATCTAACCAATTTAATTTTTCTTCAATATCCACATTACCATAGAGATAGATGTAACTATTCACTGGATGATAATATTTCTTATGAAAATCTAAGAACTCTTCATAAGATAAATCAGGAATGTTGTCAGGATCTCCGCCAGATTCCGTACCATAAGCAGTATCTGGGAATAGAGATTTCTTAATCAAACGGAATAAAACTTGCTCTGGAGAAGAAAATGCACCTTTCATCTCGTTGTATACAATACCATTGATTTTCAACTCATCTTCTTTTTTCTCTAATTCATAATGCCAGCCCTCTTGCTCAAAAATCTGCTTTTTATTATAGATATTCGGATATAAAACCGCATCCATGTATACATGCATTAAGTTTTGAAAATCTTTATCATTACAACTTGCAATTGGATAAATTGTTTTGTCAGGATACGTTACTGCATTAAGGAAAGTATTCAATGATCCTTTCTCTAATTCAATAAAAGGATCCTTAACTGGGAAATTCTTTGATCCACATAAAACAGTATGTTCTACTATGTGAGCTGCACCAGTTGAATCCATTGGTGGTGTTTTAAATCCAACGAAGAATACTTTATTATCATCATCGTTAGACATTACAACAATACGAGCTCCACTTTTTTTATGCTTTAATATAATACCTAAAGTTTTTAACTCATCTATAGATTGAGATGTTACTATTTCGTATTGAGGCATGACGCCTAATTCATCAACACTTTTTATATTTTTTGACATGCTCTAGTTTCCTCCTGAAATTTGAATGGTCCATGGAACCATCTTCCTAGGTCATCGATGTTGACGACCTCGATACAATTATGCAACGAATACATAAATCCACTTGACTTCCATTTTCTTTCATCAATAAAAGTATTTACCATTGTTTTAGATTATAGCATACTACTTACATTTTGTCACCAAAACCCCATCTTTAACCGCTTTTGATATATTTTTTTATCTTAGTTTTTGTTTGATAATTTGACTTTTTTCGATATATATGGTAAATTTAAGTATGGCTTTTCATTAAGTCGACGGCCTTGATTTGAACCTCGTTTAAATTGCCCTCGGCTTTATCCAAAAAGGATATGATTTGTCTAAAACAGAGAGGGATTCAATACCCGATATAATGTATTAGGAGGCACTATTTATGAAAAATGGTACAGTAAAATGGTTTAACGCAAGCAAAGGATTCGGATTCATTACTGATGAAGAAGGAAAAGATATCTTCGTTCACTTCTCAGCTTTACAAATGGATGGATTCAAAGTTCTTGACGAAGGTGACAAAGTTGGATTTGAAGTTGTTGATGGTGATAAAGGACCTCAAGCTACTAACGTAGTTAAACTATAAAATCAATAATATGTTACATAAAAGAGGTGGGAAATTATTTTCTCCACCTCTTTATTATTTTTTTATTTTCAAATTGTACATGTTATCCTTTATGAGAGACTATTTGTTAAACTCTTTTAATAACTCAGCATCTGGTACTTTAGGTTGACAGATAAACCATAGACAACAACTCCCCACAATTGCATGAATTGATTTAACACATAACAACATCATCATTGGAGCTACACAGTTTTTACCAATCTTATTCATTACATTCTTAATTCTTAACATACACTACCTCCCATAATTTAAACATTATTTAGTTACTACTATCACGATTAAAAACCGGTAACAATAAAATACTCTCAACTAATACTCCCGCCACTGCACTATTTATAATAATTTGATTACTCTTAACTGTAATAAGCAGAAGTATTATAAGAAATTCAACAATAATTACTACTCTACTTTCGAATCTTAATTTTTTTCTTTGCTTAGCATCTAATCTTTTATTCTTTGAATCAATTGGTGCTAAGATAAATACAAACAAGCCACTAATTATCAAACAAACCAACCACGTAATTGCCATTATTGAATAACTAGGAAAACTATTAGTCATTACTGTAATAATCTTGATACTTACCACAGCTAATAATAGATAAGTAGTTATGCACTTCCAATGTAGATTACGATGTGCTCCACCAGCCTTTCTTCTAAGTATCACATAGAAGGCCATATAAACCAACATCTCTAGCTCCATATTCAAAAATATCCCTGTAAACAATACGAGAAGTGTATTAAACGCAATGGATAGTACCCCTTCAAAACCATATTCGTATAATGGACGATATTTCTCTTGTGCAAGGTTACACAGAATCACATAATTGGTAATCTTCTTTGATAAATATTGGTACACGTTATCTCGCCACCTCTCTAAAACTATTTGATTTCTTCAGGATTCTTAACTATTAATGACTCCACCTTACCACAAGAATCACAAAAATTAATGAGTAATTCCGATCCTCCAAGTCCTACCTTTGAGTCCAAGGAATGAACAGAGGCAATTCCAAATAACTTACCTGTTTTAAAACTACTATTACCACATTTTTCACAAATTTGATTTGATTCCATATTATATTCTCCTTTTAATAAGTTATTTTTCTATATCCATCTTTATAAATTTCACATAGGATACTGTTCCAAATAAAAACATATACATTAAGCAAACCACGGCTGCCATACCTAAGTTAACGGTACTAAAAGATGCTGCTATTGCCTTTAAATAATAGGTTCCAATATAGCTTGATATCTTTGGTAGCATTGAACTTAAAATACTACTAACTAAGATAATCCCTACTACAACACCAACGATTACTCCGCTGTTTTTTATATATAATGATAAGAAAAAATTAAAAACTATCCATGTGATTAGCGGAAGTAAACTCCAAACATAAGCTGCTATATTATAACCTACATCATTTTGTATTGCAGCTGATCCGAATGCTAGAAAGCTACCTAGATATGAGGAAATATAAACGACTACAAGCATAATAAATGTGGCTACAATTACCGCCAATACTTTTGAAATGATGATTCTGCTTCTGCCATATCCACTTAATATTGATAACTTCAATGTTCCCTCATTGTATTCATCTGCAATTAAAAACGTAATCATTAAAGTTGCAAAGATTGGTAACAACAAATCAGATATTGTACTGAGTAATTGAAGTGGGTACTGTACTGCTAATTCATTCCGTGTTATGTCTTCTCCAAATTGTCCTGCCATATACACCTGCTTTATAATTAGGGCAAAGGCTAGGGAAACAAAGGCTAGAATTCCACAAAAGATGTATATTCTCTTACTTTTAAAAATCTTATATATCTCATTCTCAAACAACTTTTTCATACTGTTCCTCCTTTACGAGCATAAGAAAAATATCTTCTAAAGTAGGATCAATCTTAATAATATCCTGATCTTCAAGTTTCAAATCATCCAGTAGGTTAATTAATTCTTCTCTAGTATTATTACTCATGCTAACGGTAACGGAATCAAAATCCGAAGTAATAACTTCATACTCTGAATCTTCTAAGAGTTTTTTTAATACTTTCTCTGTGTCATTCGTTATAATCTTATATAGTTCTTTACTCACTTCGTATATCTTATCCGTATCACCATAATAGACAGTTTTACCATGATTAATAACAATGAGCTTATTACAAATCTTTTCGAGATAGTATAATAGATGTGATGAAATAATTACTGTTACTTTTTCTTCTTTCGCTAATTTACTAATTAGCTGATATATCTCTCTCATCCCCTGCGGATCTAATCCATTGGTAGGTTCATCAAGAATAATAACTTTCGGATGATTCAGCAAGGCTCTGGCTAATCCTAGTCTTTGTTTCATCCCTGTAGAATAAGCCCTTACTTTCTTGTTCGCTGCCTCTGATAGACCTACGAACTCTAATAGATTACTGATTCTATCCATATCTACATCCGGATACAAGTTAGCTATAAGTTTAAGATTCTGAATTCCAGTAAGATAATTATAGAAGGAAGGTGATTCTGAAGTAAATCCTACATCACGAGATATCACATTGGAGTTATTATCTAGTTGTTGATCATTAATATATATATCCCCACTGCTTTTACTAATCAATCTGGTGATAATCTTCATCGTAGTAGATTTTCCAGCACCATTAGGTCCAATTAACCCAATCACATCGCCTGCCTCAGCAGAAAAGCTGAGATTGTCAACGACTTCCTTATCATTATATTTCTTACATAGATTATCTACTCTTATTATGGTTTTAATCATGCACTCTCACCTTATTTCTGTTTTTTAGATAGACACTAATTATTTCTATTACCTTCTTACCAAGTATTACTGCCAAGACTAACAAGATTACTCTAAACTCATATATATATTGCGAAAACGTATATCCCTTGCTCATTCCTTTATTGATTACACTCATAATCCATCGTATTTCGAATCCAATTACCGTAGCATAAAAACCTACCGATACTAAGAAATAGATTGTATATAATCCATGGAAAGAATTCTCTCTACCAAGTGCCCATTCTTTAAATTGTTTAAAGGAGCCTTTTCTTAGATTTGGTCTTTTCAGTATTGTACTCAACATAAAATATCCATCTAATGGAAGCAATGGAGATAAATTAGCAACTACAAGAGATATATTCGTTGTACATACTAATAATAAAAACTTATATACGTTGCCTTCTGCAAATTGTAGGAGGATTCCCGCGAAGGCTGCTATACTCATGTTGCAATAAATTCCTGCGAACCAAACACGTAACCTAAGCTTTGGCTCAATTGTGTAGATACCAGGCATCTTCACATAAAACATTGGTGTTCCCACATATAATGCAAGTACCAACTGAGAAGGTTTCAATCCATATCGATACCCAACAATTGCATGTGCAAATTCATGAATCCCAATACTTAGTACAAATATCCCAAGCATTGCTACTATACCCAATCCTACCGAACCACCAAGCATATAGTTTCTTAATGTAAAGAATTCTTTCATGTTGAATATCATTAAGATTAATCCAACAAGTATTAAAGTACTACAAACCCAAGTAACTGGAGTGAGTAACTTATCAGTAAATTTTTGAAAACTAGAGTACAACTTCTTCAAATTGACTTTCTTTAAAGTAACAGAAAGGTAATCCATCTCCTGTTTCTCTACTTTATATTCTTCTAGTGGATTACTAATCAATCCTGCCTTACATAGCCAAGTATATAAATGCTCCATATTTAATTTATATCCATGACTTTCTTCCAAAATACATTCTATATCTTGTAAACTATGTGAACCATCCATATAACCGACAGCAGCTTGAATTGCATCCTTATTATTCTCATCTAGTTGAATAAAGCGATCTTCCTTGATACTACCCATGCAATAAATGTTTCCATCTTTCTTCTCAAACAACGTCCAAACATTAATATCTTCTTCTATAATTGGTTTAATATAATTCTCATGCACTCTTATCACACTCACATTCTTTTTTACTAATCTTATATAGATTAATAATCACTCGTTCTGTCATTTTACGGTACATATCACAACTAACCTCACTATTGGTAAACACATCTTTTGTTTCTAGTAGATTAATTCCAAGGCATCCTGTGCAGCTTCTTCGTATAAAGCACTCTTTACATTCTGGTATTGTCGTTTTATTAAAGTTTTCAAGTCTTGTAACAGTTTTCACAAACTTCTCTGACTCAAATAAATGTTCATCAAATATACTACCAATACATAAGGATTCATCATCTGTAAACATGAAACATGGATAGACCTCACCAAGTGTTGATATTGAATACTCAGCCAATCCAGCCGCGCATATATATTTGCTACTTCTCTTTGTATAGAATGCATTCACAACTCTTTGTACCAAAGAATACGTATACGTATGCATCTTCTTAGGATTTTCAAACACATCATCAACAGATTGAATAAATTCATCTCGATTTTTAAGTACAAAATCACAGGTTTGTTCTCCTCCCGCTGGAACAATATGCAGTGGAATCTCGCCGAATTCAGATCTGATGTATTGAATAATATCTGCAATATGAACATCATTTTTAATATGATTCTCATTGTAAGTTACTTCAATCGTTGAAGGTTGATCTGTGTTTTCCTTTAGCTTCCTTATATTTTTAAGAATTACTTCCGATGTACCAAGGCCATTTTCATAAACTCGCATCATATCATTAACAAGTGGTACACCATCAAAACTAACCGTAACTTGCATCTGATACCTATTAACCAGTTGAATAAAATCCTCTCCTATCATGGTTCCATTCGTTACAATTCCAATTCTCGTCTTAATTTCTTTGTTCTCATTCTTTTCTGCGATATACTCACAGATATAATGAATAAGTGGCATATTCATTGTCGGCTCTCCGCCAAATATCTGAATCATATGAATAACTTCAAATTTGTTAAAGAAAACATCTAACGCTTTCTTAGCAACAGATACTTCCATCATATTCTCATCAGATTGATAACTTCCGCCGTTTGCATAGCAATACTTACATCTCAAATTACAACTATTCGAAATATTTAAAACTAACTTTTCTAACCCTTCAAACTCTTCCTTTTTAATTTGTTCTTGGCTTTTTTCAGGAATCTTACTTCCACTTTGTAACAACGAATTTACTTTATTAATATCATTTTCAGATACATCAAACGTTGTCATTATCTCTTCCTTAGAACAACCATTTTCAATTGCTTGAATAACACCTGCTGTCTTCTCATTTACTTCAAAAAACCTCATACTATCTGGTAAATATGCTAAACATACATTATCTTCTTTAATTATCTTTGTCTTCATAACCACCACCAACCTTTTCTTTTTTCTTTTTCTTTATCTTTTTTTCTTTATCTTTTTTTCTTTATACGGCGACCTTCTTATGAAGTCGCCGTATATAATTTTAATTTATTTAGGGCATCCGAATCCGCACCAAACTCCTGCTGCTATACAGCCCACGCCACAAAGTGCTCCACCTGGTTGAATGCCTTCTTCTAATACGGCAACTGTTTCAAGATCTACTTCTCTCATTCTAATACAATCATCTTGTTCTTTTTGATAATTACTCATCGTTTAATCCTCCTATAATTATGTATTTCTTAAAATGATGCTTAATTAGCACCAGATACCACAAACTGCTCCGCCACAGCCTAAGCCACATAATCCACCAAGTGCAGGTGTAATTGTTTCTTCTAAAGCTTCTGTTTCTGTGATTTCAACTTCCTTCATTACAATTTCATTCTTATTCAAATCGTTCATCTTCAATTTCTCTCCTTTTTCTTAATATTAGAATCCACAAAGTAGTCCGCCGCAACCGCCACCACATGCTGCACCAGCACAGATAGCAAATCCACAAGCACAACCACCAATAATAAGAGGCATATCACTAGCTGGTAAAATATCTACCTCATTAATTACAATTTCTGTAGTAAGTACTTTTTCTTGCATTACATTTTTGTTTTCCATCATACTTTCTCCTTTCTTTACCTCAATAATTTAAATTTACTATTTTTAATTTATAAATAAGACATTACCGATTCACCCGGGTTTTTCTTTTGGCTTTGCCTTACTGACAAGTTAATAATACTCAATATTTAGTAAGCTATCTATAAACCTAAGGTATTTAACCAATAACTCATTGTATTTTACATTTTTATGACTTCTCATACTTCAATCACATGAAATTCAACCAAATTATTGAACTGTTTGGATTCAACCATCTCGGACCGTTTTTATATTTATAAAGCGTATTTTCCTATAAAGTCAGAACCACCGGCTTAGCCGGTGGCTTGTTCTGGCCCTATAAGGGCCTGTTT
>ERZ781271.34-NODE-34-length-59405-cov-4.642275_pt1 | contig 59405 bp, 58 predicted proteins | sample MGYA00375849_ERZ781271 | MGnify/ENA primary metagenome ERZ781271 (study PRJEB29790, sample SAMN06051245) | human gut metagenome | host: Homo sapiens | place: USA: Cincinnati, Ohio | collected 2013-06-10 | study: EMG produced TPA metagenomics assembly of the Gut... | reverse complement strand
TACCGTCCGTATCACCTAAGGAAAGTCTCAAAAGAAGACTTTTTCTACATTCTCAAGCTTTTACAAAGGGAAAACTCAAATGACTTTAGATTTAATCAAAATTCGTCGTGATTTGCATCAAATTCCAGAGATTGGTCTGGAAGAATTTAAAACGCAAGCTTATCTCTTGGAACGTATTGCTGAAATCACCAATGGTAAAGACTTTGTTGAGCAGAGGACTTGGCGTACAGGGATTTTAGTCTTTTTAAAAGGTTCTCGTCCTCAAAAAACAATCGGTTGGCGTACCGATATTGATGCGCTTCCTGTCGTTGAAGAAACAGGGCTTGCTTTTGCCAGTCAGCATGAAGGGCGTATGCATGCTTGCGGCCATGATATGCATATGACCATTGCTCTTGGCTTACTTGATACAATGGTGCAAGTACAGCCTAAAAATAACTTACTCTTTCTTTTTCAGCCAGCAGAAGAAAATGAAGCAGGTGGTATGCTCATGTATGAAGATGGCGCCTTTGGTAATTGGCAGCCTGATGAATTCTATGGTTTGCATGTCCGCCCAGATTTTAAAGTTGGTGATATTGCAACTAATACATCTACCTTATTTGCTGGGACTTGTGAAGTTTTCATCACTTTCAAAGGTAAAGGCGGTCATGCTGCTTTTCCTCATAATGCTAATGATGCCCTTGTAGCTGCTTCTTACTTTATTACACAAGTTCAAACCATTGTCAGTCGTAATGTTGATCCCATTGAGGGCGGAGTTGTGACCTTTGGTTCTATGCATGCTGGGACAACCAATAATGTTATTGCTGAAACAGCTACCTTACATGGAACCATCCGAACCCTGACTCAGGACATGAGTCTTTTGATTCAAAAGCGGGTGCAGGAAATGGCTCGAGGAATTGCAACTTCTTTTGATTTAGAAGTAGATGTTACACTCAAACAAGGTGGCTATTTGCCAGTTGAAAATGATTCTCAATTGGCTAAACAATTGATGACTTATTTTGAAAATGCGTCTGCTGTCAATTTGATAGACTGTTTACCAGCTATGACTGGTGAAGATTTTGGCTATCTGCTCAATAAAATCCCCGGTGTTATGTTCTGGCTGGGAATTGACACACCTTATGCACTTCATCATCCTAAGATGAGTCCCAGAGAAGAAGCTTTGTCATTTGCAGTTGATAATATTAGCGGCTTCTTGAAGACCAGAACGAATTAAAAAACCTTGCAGATTTAAGTCTGCAAGGTTTTTTAAGAAAAAGGGAAGGGCATCCAATTTTCATTGAATGCCCAGGAGATTTATGAAAAAGGGGAAATAAAATAGGAAAGTTTATCTCCCCAACCACTTGGGGAAGTGGTTGTTTTAGGATGATTAAAGTATATATGAGAAACCTTAAAGAAACCTTAAATTAAAATATTTATTTTATTAGAATAAGAACCCTTTTGTTACAAGCTTTTTTAATGTTTTATGGCCTTTTGGCTACTTATTTCCTTAAAAATTCTTTTTGTGTTTAAGCGTAGGAAAAAAATCTTAATCGTGTTATGATAGTAACATGATGAAAAAGAACTATCGTACTCAAGTCATTGAAGATTTGAAAAAACAAGATAAAGCCAAAAAAGTGCTCAGAGATGAGCAACTTTTGGAAGAACTTATTCAATTAGAGGCTTATCAAAAAGCACATGTTATTGCAACTTATTTAGCTTTTCCTTTTGAATTTGACACATCCTTGCTGATTGAGCAAGCTCAAAGAGATAATAAAAGCATAGTTGTTCCTAAAACCTATCCTCAAGGGAAAATGATTTTTGTTGTTTATGATGAAGCAGATTTACAAATTACTAAATTTGGCCTCAAGGAACCAAGAAGTGAGGAGGCTCTTGAAAAATCAGCTATTGATCTCATCCATGTTCCGGGGCTTGCTTTTAACAATGAAGGCTACCGTATAGGTTTTGGTGCGGGATATTATGATCAATACTTGGCAGATTTTCAGGGTGATACAGTCAGCACAATTTATTCTTTTCAACAGTTCACTTTTGAGCCTAGTTTTTTTGATATTCCAGTAAAGGAGGTGTTGGTCAGTGGGGACCTTTAAAAAATATCCTGCAACTTCTTTTTTAGTCCTGCTAACGACTCTCGTTTTTTTGACGATGCAAGTTGTTTATTTAGGACAAGCAAATACCACCTTAGCTGTTTTTAATTTTGGTGGGATGTATGGTGACTTGGTTGTTCACAATCCCAATCAGCTTTGGCGTTTGATCACTCCGATTTTTGTTCATATCGGTTGGGAACATTTCCTATTTAATAGTTTAGCACTTTATTTTGTCGGTCAATTGGCAGAAAATATTTGGGGCTCGTGGCGATTTCTGCTCCTGTACCTTTTGTCAGGAATTATGGGAAATATTTTTACGCTTTATTTGACTCCAAATGTAGTTGCAGCAGGTGCTTCAACTTCTTTGTTTGGGCTTTTTGCGGCGATTGTTGTCCTAGGTTATTTTGGACACAACCCATATTTAAAACAGTTGGGACGCAGCTATCAAGCTTTAATTGTGGTTAATCTTATTTTTAATCTTTTTATGCCTGATATTAGTATTGCAGGACATCTAGGAGGGATTATTGGTGGGATTTGCTCTGCTTTTATATTGCCTAGTTTTGCTGAAGGAAAACTTTTCTCTCTTAGGCAACGCTTGCCCATTTTAATTTTGTATTTAGGCCTTGCTTCTGGAATCCTTTATCTAGCCTTTAATAAATAATTGTCATAATAAAAACTCGGTTTAATCCGAGTTCTTTTGAGTCGATTTTTGGTCTAATTTTTTACCAAGTTCAATAATATAAGCTTTTAAATCTTCTTTAACTTGTGGATGTTTAAGTGCATAATCAATTGAAGTCTTCATGAAACCAAATTTATCACCAACATCATAACGTTTTCCCTTAAATTCACGTGCAAAAACACGTTGTGTTTTATTAAGAGTATCAATGGCATCCGTTAATTGAACTTCGTTGCCAGCACCGGGTTCTTGTGTTTCAAGAATTGTAAAAATTTCCGGCGTCAATAAGTAACGACCAATGATAGCTAGATTGCTAGGCGCTTCTTTAGGAGCAGGTTTTTCAACAAAAGTATCGACACTGTAAAGGCCACTAACTCCTTCTCCTTGAGGAGCAATTACACCGTAGGCAGAAACATCTTCATGGGGAACCTCCATGACTGCAATCGTTGAGGCATGCGTTTCTTCATAATCGTTCATGAGTTGACGTGTCAAAGGGATAGCCTTATCATCTGTAATATCCATCAGATCGTCACCGAGCATAACAACGAAAGGTTCATTACCTACAAAGGCTTTAGCCTGAAGAACAGCATCACCTAACCCGCGCGGATGGCTTTGACGGATAAAATGGAGATTGATTGCGGTAGTATCATTAACGAGTTTAAGTAAATCTGTTTTTCCTTTTTGTTCAAGATTGTACTCAAGTTCAAAATTTGAATCAAAATGATCTTCAATAGAACGTTTTGATTTACCTGTAACCACTAGGATGTCTTCAATGCCTGATTTTAAAGCTTCTTCAACGATAAACTGAATGGTTGGTTTATCAACAATTGGTAGCATTTCTTTGGCAAGAGCCTTGGTAGCAGGAAGGAAACGTGTTCCTAAACCTGCCGCAGGGATGACAGCTTTTCTGACTTTTTTACTTGGCATATTATTTACTCCATTCATTTTCCGCTCTAAACTCATTTGACATCATAGAAGTGATAGCTTCTTTAATATTTTTGCCTTCATAAATTGACTGATAAATAGCACAGGTAATTGGCATATAGACGTTGAGTTCTCGAGAAAGTTCGTAGGCGACCTTTGTTGTGGAAATTCCTTCAATAACCATTCCCATATTTCTTTCAATGTCTTCCAATTTTTCTCCGCGTCCTAGAGCATCTCCGGCTCGCCAATTACGTGAATAGATAGAAGTTCCAGTAACAATCAAATCTCCAACACCAGACAGACCGCTGTAAGTGAGCGGATCAGCTCCCAGTTTGACGCCTAAACGTGTAATTTCGGCTAGACCGCGTGTGATAACAGCTGCTTTAGCATTATCACCATACCCCATTCCATGGAGTGCTCCTGCCCCAACAGCAATGATATTTTTCAGGGCACCAGCAGTTTCCACACCAATAACATCGGGATTGGTGTAAAGACGAAAATAGTTGTTGCTAAAGAGCTTTTGAACGTATTTGGCGGCTTCTAAATCTTTAGACGCCGCTGTAATCAGGGTAATATCGCGCACGATGGTTTCCTCAGCATGGCTGGGTCCAGAAACAACGACTATATCGCTTCGAAGATGATTTGGAATTTCTTCTTCAAGAATGACAGATAAGCGTTCGTGAGTGCCCGGCTCCAAGCCTTTAGAAGCGTGCATGACAACGGCTTTGTGATCAAGAATTTGTGAAACTTGCTTGGCCACCAAGCGTGTTACTTTTGTTGGAACAACAAAAAGGACAGCATCAATATCCTTAAGAGCATCCTCTAAATCGTGATAAGCTTTGATTTTTTCATCTAGGACCACATCCTTAAAATAACGCTTGTTAGTATGATGTTCATTAATTTCATCAAGCTGTTCAGGAATATTTCCCCAGATACGGACTTCATGACCATTGTCGTTAAGAACTTGGGATAAGGCGGTTCCCCAAGAACCAGGACCTAGTACGGCAATTTTTTGTCTGATCATTTGTTTCTCCTGTTAGTTCATAAAAAGTTACCTTTATTATATCATAAAGGTAATTCATTTGTCTGAAATTAGCTAATGGAGCTGCTTTATTTTGAAAGAACAAACTACTCTGTTTTGTCAGTAAAAAATCTGATTGGAAATGCTAATTTCTTTAACTATAAAGACGAAAAGCAAAAATGAACTTTTGCTTTTGCTTTGCGAATAATTTATAATAGAAAGGAATTGAATGGTTTTAACTTAATTGGTCACGTTGCTGATACAACAAGATAATGACTGTTCCAGAAAGATTTTTTAGATAAATTAAATGATAAAGGAAGCAAGTGATGAAAACACGTGGTTTTGAATTAATTACTGACTATACTGATGAAAATCTTTTGCCAAAGCGGGAAACAGCTCATGCAGCTGGTTATGATCTGAAAGTGGCAGAGCGGACGGAAATTCCTGCGGGAGCAATTGTTCTGGTCCCAACAGGTGTCAAAGCTTATATGCAGGTTGGTGAAGTTCTCTATCTTTTTGATCGTTCGTCCAATCCTCGTAAAAAAGGCTTGGTATTGATTAATTCAGTTGGGGTTATTGATGGCGATTATTACAATAACCCTAATAATGAAGGTCATATTTTTGCTCAGATGAAAAATATGACAGACCAAACAGTTGTGCTTGAAGCTGGAGAACGTGTGGTTCAAGGCATTTTTATGCCTTTTCTGTTAATAGATGGTGATAAAGCGACTGGCACACGTACAGGCGGTTTTGGATCAACTGGAGGATAGGGGAAGAAAATGGCAGATTATTTATTAGTTATAGATATGCAGTCAGACTACGTTGCTGCTGGGAAAGCTTATGATAGTGAAGCGCTGACTGCGGCTGTTAATGACAAAATTGCTAGCTATTCAAGAGACCATGTGATTTATATAGTTAATCGTTTTTTCTGGGAATTAACAAGGAAACCGAAGAATTTTGCAATTGGCCTTTCCTTGGTGTCTGATAGAGTCTTTGAAAAGCGTCAAGCATCTTGCTTTACGAACCAAAACTTAACAAGATTTTTGGAGGAAAGCGGTGCAGAGAGTTTAGAATTTATTGGTGTTGATGGCAATGGTTGCGTCAATGCTTCAATTCTGGCAGCAGCACATAAGGGCTATCAAGTCTCAGTTGATTTATCCTATCTTGGCGTTATCAATAAGGAAAAATTTCAAAAGACACTGCAACAATGGCAGATTGCTGGAATAGTAACGAAAGGAGAATTACCATAGCTAAGAAAAAAACAACTTTTGTCTGTCAAGAGTGCGGCTATAATTCGCCCAAGTATCTGGGACGTTGTCCTAATTGCTCGTCTTGGTCTTCTTTTGTTGAAGAGATTGAAGTTGCTGAGGTTAAAAATGCTCGCGTTTCACTGACAGGTGAGAAGACACGGCCAGTCAAGTTAAATCAGGTCACCTCCAGCCAAGCTACTAGAGTCAAGACCAATATGGAAGAATTCAACCGTGTTTTGGGCGGTGGTGTTGTATCAGGCAGTCTGGTTCTTATCGGCGGCGATCCCGGCATCGGGAAATCGACCCTACTTTTGCAAGTTTCAACACAATTAGCCAATAAAGGAACTGTTTTTTATGTTTCTGGTGAAGAATCAGCGGAGCAGATCAAGTTGCGTAGCGAGCGTCTCGGTGATATTGACAATGAGTTTTATCTCTATGCTGAAACTAATATGCAAAGTATTCGTGCTGAGATTGAAAAAATCCAGCCTGATTTTTTAATTATTGATTCTATTCAAACAGTGATGAGTCCTGAAATTTCCAGTGTTCAAGGTTCTGTTTCTCAGGTGCGTGAAGTGACAGCAGAATTAATGCAATTAGCTAAAACCAATAACATTGCGACTTTTATTGTTGGACATGTGACTAAAGAAGGAACCTTAGCTGGACCGCGAATGTTAGAACACATGGTGGACACTGTGCTCTACTTTGAAGGCGAGCGGCAGCATACTTTTCGTATCTTACGAGCCGTTAAAAATCGCTTTGGTTCTACTAATGAGATTGGTATTTTTGAAATGAGGTCGGGTGGTTTGGTTGAGGTTTTGAATCCCAGCCAAGTTTTTTTAGAAGAGCGTCTAGATGGAGCAACAGGCTCAGCTATTGTTGTTACCATGGAAGGAACACGACCTATTTTAGCGGAAGTACAAGCCCTAGTAACACCAACTGTTTTTGGTAATGCTAAACGGACAACAACAGGACTGGACTTTAATCGTGTTAGTTTGATTATGGCGGTTTTGGAGAAGCGCTGCGGACTTTTATTGCAAAATCAAGATGCCTATCTCAAATCAGCTGGTGGTGTGCGCTTAGATGAGCCTGCTATTGATTTAGCGGTTGCGGTAGCCATTGCTTCCAGTTATAAGGAAAAGCCAACCAACCCTCAAGAATGTTATATTGGTGAAATTGGTTTGACAGGTGAAATTCGTCGTGTTAATCGTATCGAACAACGTCTCAATGAAGCTAGTAAGCTCGGTTTTACCAAGATTTTTGTACCCAAAAATTCCCTGTCAGGTTTAACGATTCCACAAGGTATTCAGGTAATTGGTGTGACAACTGTTAGTGAAGTCTTAAAAAAGGTATTTAATTGATTTTAAGTTCTTGACTATGACAAAGTCTTTTAAAAATGGTATGATACAGCTCTAAGCGATTAACTTAAATTTAGGACCGAGGAATGATAATGTCTTATTTTGATAATTTTATAAAGGCAAATCAAGCATATGTTGATTTGCATGGAACTGCTCACTTGCCACTTAAGCCAAAAACGCGTGTTGCTATTGTTACTTGTATGGACTCTCGTTTACACGTAGCACCTGCTTTGGGGTTGGCTTTAGGAGATGCCCATATTTTACGCAATGCAGGCGGCCGTGTAACAGATGACGTTATTCGTTCTCTGGTTATTTCTGAGCAACAGTTAGGAACAAGTGAAATTGTGGTTTTGCATCATACGGATTGTGGTGCACAGACTTTTACAAATGCTGAGTTTACTGAGCAGTTAAAGCGGGATTTAGCTGTTGATGCTGGAGATCAGGACTTTCTTCCGTTTACAGATATTGAAGAGAGTGTGCGAGAGGATATTGCTCTTTTGAAAAATTCTCCTCTGATTCCTGAAGATATTATTATTTCTGGAGCTATTTATGATGTTGATACAGGACGAGTAAGAGAAGTCAATTAACTTCCTAATTAATTTTTAAGTCAATTTATAATAAATTGGCTATTTCATGGATAAAATTTCATAACTATTATTAACTTAGACTTCATCATAAATTTGTTTTAAACTTTTTATTGACAGAAATAGGGGGAAATTTTATAATGTGTTTGTACTAAAATAATAATACATACATGTACGTAGGAGGTTTTCATATGCCAGATAATCGCATGAACTATAGTATTGATAGCAATATGCAGTTTCCCTTGGTAGAAATTACTTTGGAAACAGGAGAATTTGCTTATATTCAACGCGGTAGCATGGTCTATCACACACCCAGTGTCACTCTCAATACCAAAGTCAATGGACGTGGTTCAGGACTTGGCAAGCTAGTAGGAGCAATTGGTCGTTCTGTAACGTCTGGAGAAAGTTTTTTCATTACTCAGGCAGTATCAAATGCTAGCGATGGTAAATTGGCCTTGGCCCCTTCTATGCCGGGCCAAGTTATTGCTTTAGAATTGGGAGAAAAACAATATCGCCTCAATGATGGTGCTTTTCTTGCCTTAGATGGTTCTGCTCAATATCAAATGAAAGCTCAGAGTGTTGGACGTGCCCTTTTTGGCGGTCAAGGCGGTCTTTTTGTTATGACAACAGAAGGTCAAGGTACCTTGCTTGCTAATAGTTTTGGTTCTATCAAAAAAATAGAATTACAGAATCAGGAAATTACAATTGACAATGCTCATGTTGTAGCTTGGAGTAGGGATTTGAACTATGACATTCATTTGGAAAATGGCTTTATGCAATCGATCGGAACCGGTGAAGGCGTTGTCAATACTTTCCGAGGAACGGGTGAAATTTATGTACAAAGTCTTAATCTGCAGCAGTTTGCTGGTGTCCTACAGGGTTTCATTACCAATACTAATCGTTAATTGAGGTCTTATAGCTCATATGACCATTATGAAGAGTCTATAAAAGCAGAAAAAATATAGAAAGAATTAGCAAAAATCACAAAATTAACTTGAAAAATGCATGTAACTAGAAATTAGGGATATGCATTTTTTCATGCGTACATCCTGAAGTGAAAGGAATTTTTTTCGCCCAACTGGCAAGGATATGCTATAATAAAAACGATTGAATTTTATGGAAAACAGGTTAGAAAGGTCTTTTTTTAGGCATTTTCTAGGATTTGTTATATTGAAATGACAGGAGAATAAAATGACAAACAAAATTCGTGTGCGTTATGCACCAAGTCCAACAGGATTGTTACACATTGGAAATGCACGTACTGCGCTCTTTAATTATCTCTATGCGCGTCATCATGGTGGCGATTTTATCATTCGTATTGAAGATACGGACCGTAAGCGCCATGTTGAGGATGGGGAACGCTCCCAGCTTGAAAATCTGCGTTGGTTGGGCATGGATTGGGATGAAAGTCCTGAAACGCATGAAAATTATCGTCAATCAGAACGTTTAGCACTTTATAAAAAATACATTGACCAACTCTTGGCTGAAGGAAAAGCTTATAAATCTTATGTAACGGAAGAAGAATTAGCTGCAGAACGTGAACGTCAAGAAGCAGCTGGTGAAACACCTCGCTATATCAATGAATTTCTCGGTATGTCAGCAGATGAAAAGGCTGCCTACATCGCAAAACGGCAAGCAGCTGGTATTGTGCCAACGGTTCGTTTAAAAGTCAATGAAGCTGGTATTTATAAATGGCATGATATGGTTAAAGGTGATATTGAATTTGAAGGTGGCAATATTGGTGGTGACTGGGTTATCCAGAAGAAAGACGGTTACCCAACCTATAATTTTGCCGTTGTAGTGGACGATCATGACATGCAAATTTCTCATGTTATTCGTGGTGATGACCATATTGCCAATACGCCAAAACAACTCATGGTTTACGAAGCACTTGGCTGGGAAGCGCCAGCATTTGCTCACATGACTCTTATCATCAACTCGGAAACGGGAAAGAAACTATCCAAACGTGATACCAATACCCTACAGTTTATCGAAGATTATCGTCAGAAAGGGTATCTGCCAGAAGCTGTTTTCAATTTCATCGCTCTTCTTGGTTGGAATCCTGGTGGGGAAAACGAAATTTTTTCACGTCAAGAATTGATTGAACTCTTTGATGAAAATCGTCTTAGCAAGTCACCAGCCGCCTTTGATCAGAAGAAATTGGACTGGATGAATAATGAATACATCAAAAATGCCGATTTTGATACGATTTTTGCTTTGGCAAAACCTTATTTAGAATCAGCTGGTCGTTTGACAGATAAGGCTAAAAAATTGGTTGAGCTCTATCAGCCACAGATGAAATCTATTGATGAAATTGTGCCTTTAACGGATCTTTTCTTTGAAGAGTTTCCAGAATTGTCAGAAGAGGAAAAAGAATTCATGGCTGGTGAAACAGTTCCAATTGTTCTCCAAGCCTTCAAGGCAAAATTGGAAGCCATGTCAGATGAAGATTTCAAATCGGAAAATATTTTTCCGCAAATTAAAGCCGTTCAAAAAGAAACGGGCATCAAGGGGAAAAATCTTTTCATGCCAATTCGTATTGCCGTTTCAGGTGAAATGCATGGGCCAGAATTACCAGATACAATCTTCTTACTAGGTAAGGAAAAATCCATTCAGCATCTTGAAGATATGCTTGAAAAATTGAAATAAAAAGAGGGGAAGATAAAGGCTATAACTGTAAGCTCTTATCTAAACTTTTTCAACCTTCATTTGGATAAGTCAAAGTCATTTTGATTTAGGTAACTAATAAGTGAGGTGTACAGATATGAAAGCAAAGGAACGTCGTCAGGCTATTTTAGAAAGGTTAGAAAAGACACAAGTTCCAATTTCAGCTGGGTATTTGGCCAAGGAATTGGGAGTTAGCCGTCAGATTATTGTGGGGGATATTGCTTTGTTACGAGCTGAAAATCATGATATTATGGCCACTCATCGAGGTTATCTTTTAGCTGAGCGTCTGCAAGTACCAAAGTCCTTCTACCATGGCAAACTTGTCTGTAAGCATGGACCTAAGGAAGTCCGCTTGGAATTGGAGACCATTGTCAAAAACGGTGGTAAAATCTTAGATGTTGAAGTGGAGCACCCGATTTATGGCATGATTACTGCTCCTTTAAATATTGAGAATCAAGATGAAATTGATTATTTCATGGATAAGCTCTCTTGTTATAAAGGCAGCTTATTAAGCAGTTTGACAGATGGAATTCATTTACACACGCTTTCTTGTCGTGATAAAGAAACCTTTGAGAAAATCACTGAAGCGCTTGAGCAGGAGCATATCATCTTTAATAATTAAACTAGTGTCTTGACAGATGTAAACAACAGGTATAAACTAGATTTATCACTGATAAGGAGATTTCTTATGTCTAGTTCTGGTTCATCTGTCATACGTAAACGTATTCAAAATCTGACATTATCAGCTGTTTTAACAGCTTTTAGCATTTTAATTCCGATGATTATGCCTGTTAAGGTGATTATTGGTCCGGCTTCCTTTACTTTAGCTAGTCATGTTCCTATTTTTATCGCTATGTTTCTTTCACCTGAAGTTGCTGTTATTGTTGCTTTGGGGACAAGTCTGGGCTTCTTTATAGCTGGTTTTCCTTTTGTTATTGTCATGCGTGCTTTGACCCATCTTATTTTTGCAGCTATTGGTGCTTATCTCATTCAAAAATACCCCAGCTTCTTAAAGAATTTTAAAAACTCTTTTCCTCTTGCCTTTGGACTCAATATTATTCATGGTCTGGGAGAATTTCTCGTTGTTTTACTATTGACAACTACTAATCAGCAATCGACTTCCTATTGGTTTACGTTGATTGTTTTAATTGGACTAGGTTCCCTGATTCATGGAATGATAGATTTCTATTTAGCCTATTATTGTTGGAAATTTTTGAAGAAAACAGGAAGAATTTAAAGTCTATTATATAGAGAGTCAAGCAGATACTTAGGATTGTTGCTTTGAGACTCTCTTTTCTTTTGCTTTAAGATAAGAGAAGACATTGAAAAAAACGTTTGATTATAGTACTATAATTACAATAAAGTAAAAAATGAAGGAGATGTTATGACAGAAGATATCAAGAACGAAAATGTTCCAGAGGAAAATACCCCTAAAAATCCAACTGAGAGCAATTCAGTGTCAGGGGAGCAAACTGAGCAAGCAACAGATGCCAATCCAACAGCTGCGCCAGTTCTAGAGCAGGCTGTTGAAGGAGGAACTGCCAACCAAGAAATTCCTCAGCAAGCGCCAGTGCCTCCAACGGAATCAGTTGCTCCTCAAGGACAGCAAACAGCTTTTGAACAACAAGTTGCTTCGCCATTTACCAATCCAGTTAGTCCAACTGCACCAACTGTAACAGCTCGCAAGGAACTCATTGTTCTTCCGATTATTTCTTTCGTTGTTTCAGTTATTACACTTATTTTAGCTTGGTTTGCCCCACTACCAATTATCTATGTAATTATTGCCTTTCTTGGGCTTATCTATGCAATTGTGGGCTTAATTGTTAACATTCAACGTAAGAAAGTCTTATCAATTATTGCTCTAGTTTTGGCTTCTCTTATTTTCTTAGTCAGTGGGCTTGCTGTTTTTGTTCGTCAGGCCCAAAATAATCCGACGGAACAAACAGAATCAAAGAAATCTGACGAAAAGGATGATACCGATATTGACGATGATGATTCAAAAGACAGTACAGATGTTAAGGATTATATTGCAGATAGTTCGGATTTTAAATTTAAATGGACAAAGTCTAAATTTACTGACTTAAAATTTTCTAGCTATTCTAATAAAAATGGGGATAGCTTAAAATCAGTTGTTAAAAAGTTTGGTAAGGGATCTAATGCTACTATTTCTGGTGAAAGTTTAAATTTGGAATACAGGAAAAGCGGTGACGACGATGAACGAGAAAGTGTGCACCTAATTTTTAGAAAGCAATATAATGGTAAATTTATTCTTTCGGATGGTTATGCTTATTTTACTTCTAAAGATATAAAGACTGTTTCTGAAAAATCTTATAAGTCTGACTGGACACAAGCAGATGTTGATGCTTTAACAGTTGGTGATTCTAGTACTGGAAAGGGTGGAGATAATTTAAATGAAGTTCTTAAAAAGCATGGAAATCCGACTGAAGCTAGAGAATCAATTTCAAATTATGGTGATGGCTTTAAAACAAGCTTGAAAATTTTTTACAATTCTAATGCTTCTAATGACAGTTCTAAGTTAGGTTATGTCTCTTTAGAATTTGCACAGCAATCTAATGATGATTATCTATTAACTTATAAATACCCTACGAAATAATTAATTAATTTTTAAGTAATAATAAAAAAGCTATCTTTACTAACAAGTAAGAATAGCTTTTTTGATTTAAGAAACTCTTATTAGAAAATATATAAAAACAAATAAATTCAAAAATATACTTGACTTTTGAATAATTATGCAATATAATAAGTCTATCCTTTGAATAATTATTAAAAATAGAAAAGAGTTATTTACTATGTCAAAAGAGAAAGTTATTTTAGCTTATTCAGGCGGACTTGATACGTCAGTTGCCATTACGTGGTTAAAAAAAGATTATGATGTTGTTGCTGTTTGTATGGATGTTGGTGAAGGTAAAGATCTTGAGTTTATTCATGATAAAGCGCTGAAAGTTGGAGCAATTGAATCTTATGTCTTGGATATTAAAGATGAATTTGCTGAAGAATATGTCCTTCCTGCTCTGCAGGCTCATGCTTATTATGAACAAAAATATCCATTAGTATCAGCCCTTAGTCGTCCAGTGATTTCTAAGAAATTGGTTGAAATTGCTCATCAGACAGGAGCAACTACTATTGCTCATGGCTGTACCGGTAAGGGAAATGATCAAGTTCGGTTTGAAGTAGCTATTGCAGCACTTGATCCAAAATTAAAAGTCATTGCACCTGTTCGGGAATGGAAATGGTCACGGGAAGAAGAGATTAATTATGCTAAAGAAAATGGCGTACCGGTTCCGGCTGATCTTGATAATCCTTACTCTGTTGATCAAAATCTTTGGGGCCGTGCAAATGAATGCGGTGTCCTTGAAAATCCTTGGAACCAAGCTCCAGAAGAGGCGTTTGGTATCACCAATTCGGTTGAAGAAGCTCCAGATAAAGCAGAATACGTTGATATTACATTTAAAGAAGGCAAGCCTGTTGCTCTTGATGGACAGGAAATGAAGTTGGCTGATCTTATTCAAAAGCTTAATGTTCTTGCTGGTAAGCATGGTGTTGGTCGAATTGATCATGTTGAAAATCGTTTGGTTGGTATTAAATCACGTGAAATTTACGAATGTCCCGGGGCAGTTACTCTTTTAACAGCTCATAAGGAAATTGAGGATATAACCTTAGTGCGTGAGGTGTCGCACTTCAAGCCGATTCTTGAAAATGAATTGTCAAATCTTATTTACAATGCTCTTTGGTTCAATCCAGCAACGCAAGCTATTCTTGCTTATATTACGGAAACACAAAAAGCAGTTAATGGAACAGCTAAAGTGAAATTGTACAAGGGATCTGCAAGGGTTGTTGCTAGAAAGTCACCTCATTCACTTTATGATGAAAATTTGGCAACCTATACATCGGCTGATAGTTTTGATCAAGATGCAGCCGTTGGTTTCATTAAACTTTGGGGATTACCAACGCAAGTTAACTCGCAGGTAAACAACAAATAAGGTTAAACAAGAGAGAATTATTTGCTTGAAAAGATTCAAGGTTGTTAATAGAGATGGCAGGCAATTAACTTTTGCAATGTCGGAGGCCGTGGGTATTCTACATTAAAAATTCAAAAGAAAAGCTTATCAGATAATCACAGTCAGAGAGCTGGATCTGATACTCTTTTCTAATAAAAACTCCTGACACGGTATTCCTGTGAGGATACTTCAGGCTCAGAAAAAATTTCTGAGAGACTTGCTCTTTTTGAGAGGAGCTTAAATAAGTCTGAGACGAGGGTCCCAGACTTATTGTTATATTAAGGAAATTGGATTTAAACTTTTATCATTAGAAAAGAGAAAGTTATGACAACAAAAAATCACAAATTATGGGGCGGCAGATTTGAAGCTGGTTTAGCACAGTGGGTTGAGGAATTTGGAGCTTCCATTTCCTCTGATCAAAAATTGGCAGAATTTGATCTCAAGGGTTCTATTGCTCATGTTACCATGTTAGGGGAAAAAGGAATTATTTCTCAAGAAGATGCCGCAACAATCAAAGCAGGTTTAGAAGACTTGTTAGAAGAATATAAAGCTGGACAATTGAAATTTGATGTTTCCAATGAAGATATTCATATGAATATGGAAAGTCTTCTGACTGCTAAAATTGGTCCTGTGGCAGGCAAGCTTCACACGGCTCGTTCGAGAAATGATCAGGTAGCGACAGATATGCATCTTTACTTGAAAGCTAAGTTGGATGAGGTGATTGAAAAGTTAGCTAACTTGCGTACTGTCTTAGTTGACTTGGCAGATAAGCATGTTCATACTATTATGCCAGGCTATACCCATTTACAGCATGCTCAGCCTATTTCTTTTGGCCATCACCTTATGGCTTATTACAACATGTTTACCCGAGACAGTGAACGTTTTATTTTTAATGTTAAGCATACAGACTTGTCTCCGCTGGGAGCAGCTGCTTTGGCAGGTACGACCTTTCCAATTGACCGTGAGATGACGGCACAACTTATGGGGTTTGCCGAACCTTACAGCAATTCACTAGATGCAGTATCTGATCGTGATTTTATCTTAGAATTTTTATCGAATGCTTCTATTCTTATGATGCATATGAGCCGTATGTGTGAAGAAGTCATTAGTTGGTGCTCTCATGAGTATCAATTTGTAACGCTTTCAGATACGTTTTCAACCGGCTCATCCATCATGCCGCAAAAGAAAAATCCTGACATGGCAGAGCTCATTCGTGGAAAGTCAGGACGTGTTTATGCTAATCTTTTTGGACTTTTGACTGTTATGAAAGCTCTGCCTTTGGCTTATAACAAAGATCTTCAAGAAGATAAGGAAGGTATGTTTGATACTGCTGAAACGATTACAGTTGCTCTTGACATTTTGGCTAGTATGCTATCTAGTATGATTGTTAATGACAAACATATGGCTGAATCAACTCAAAAAGATTTTTCTAATGCAACAGAATTGGCCGATTATTTAGCCAGCAAAGACATGCCCTTTCGTCAGGCCCATGAGATTGTTGGGAAATTAATCCTTGAATGCAGTAAGAATGGTCATTATTTGCAAGATGTTCCTCTTGAACGTTATCAAACCATTTCTGACTTAATTGAGGAAGATGTCTATGAAACACTTAAATCACATACGGCCGTTGAGCGACGTCATTCTCTTGGCGGAACTGGTTTTGAACAGGTTAAATGGCAGATTGCAGAGGCTAAAAAAGCACTTTAATTTTAGCAAAATTGATAAGTCAAAAATAATGAGATTTTTGGCTTTTTCTCATTTTATGATATAATAGTGATAATTTAGATATTGGAGTCATGTTTTGAAAAAAGCCTATCGCGTTAAAAGTGATAAAGATTTTCAGGCAATTTTTACTGAAGGACGAAGTGTTGCCAATCGGAAATTTGTTGTCTATAGTTTAGAAAAAGATCAAAGTCACTATCGTGTTGGACTTTCAGTTGGAAAAAGATTAGGAAATGCTGTCGTTAGAAATGCGATTAAACGAAAATTGCGCCATGTCCTTATGGAACTTGGTCCTTATTTAGGCACTCAAGATTTTGTTGTTATTGCTAGAAAAGGTGTTGAGGAACTTGATTATAGCACGATGAAAAAAAATCTGGTTCATGTTTTAAAACTGGCTAAACTGTATCAGGAAGGATCTATTCGTGAAAAAGAAAAATAGAATTATTGGATTAGCTGTTGCAGCACTTTTGTTTTTATCGGCTTGTGGACGTAGTCAAGTTACCAGTCATTCAAGCGATGCTTGGGAGAAGTTTGTTTATTTCTTTGCGGAGACCATCCGCTTTTTATCCATCAATGGCAGGATTGGTATCGGAATTATTCTCTTTACTTTTCTTATCAGAACCATTCTTTTACCACTGTTTAACTTGCAATTGAAATCTGGACAAAAAATGCAGGAGCTTCAGCCTGAGCTGAAAGCTTTACAGACTAAATATCCGGGTAAAGACAGGGAAAGCCGTATGCGTATGGCTGAGGAAAGTCAGGAACTTTACAAAAAATATGGTGTCAATCCCTATGCCAGCCTTTTTCCTCTTCTTATTCAGATGCCCGTTCTTTGGGCTCTCTATCAAGCCCTTACTCGAGTTGAATTTTTAAAAACAGGGTCTTTTCTTTGGATGGATATTGGCAATAAAGATCCTTACTTTATCTTACCTGTCTTGGCAGCTATTTTTACTTTTTTATCTTCTTGGCTGACTAATAAGGCCGCCAAAGAACGAAATGGTATGATGATAACGATGAACATTATCTTACCAATCTTTATCTTGCTTATTGGCTTTAATTTAGCCAGTGGGGTTGCTCTCTACTGGGTAGTCTCAAATGCTTATCAGGTCTTCCAGATTCTGTTGTTAAATAATCCCTTTAAAATTATTGCAGAACGCCAGCGTCTTGAAGATGAAGCACGTGAATTGGAAGCTAAGAAAAGACGTGCTAAAAAGAAAGCACATAAAAAGAGAAAATAAGGAGAACAAATCATGGTATTATTCACAGGAAAAACTGTTGAAGAAGCTATTGAAAGTGGTTTGAAACAAATGGGTATTTCTCGTATGAAGGCTCATATTAGAGTGATCTCGCGGGAGAAAAAGGGCTTTCTGGGTTTTGGCAGAAAACTAGCTCGAGTCGAAATTGAAGGAATTAATGAAAAGACAGCCCATAAGGCTGATCAAAAGGCAGTACGTGGTGTACCGGATAGTATTAATAAGCAAAATGCTCCTGTTTCAAGCAGTGCTGAAGATACGGTGGCTTTAAATCATCTGTCAAAAACTATTAAAGAATTAGAAAAAGAAGATGGTCAACCATTAGATAAAGAGACCAAAGAACAAGTCTTAGAGCATAAGATTTCTGCACAAGAAATGTTAGAGCAAAATGCTTTAACAACTAAAACATCGGCAGCCACTGCTTCTAGTGAAGCCTTCAATCAAAAAGGAAAGCAAACTTTTGAGGACTTTGTTGCTGATGCATTTGATGAAGTTGATAATGGTGCAGATATTGCTGTGGCGAGTGAAGAAGTTTCTCAATACATCCAAAAAATTATTTATGAAATGGATCTAGAAACAAGCATTGAGACAAGTCATAATCGTCGTCAAATCAATCTTCAAATTGAAACGCCAGAGGCAGGACGTGTTATCGGCTATCATGGCAAGGTTTTAAAATCATTGCAATTGTTAGCACAAAACTTTTTACATGATCATTATTCAAAACATTTTTCCGTCACTTTAAATGTTCATGATTATATGGAACATCGGACAAAAACACTTATTGATTTTGCACATAAAATTGCTAAACGTGTCTTAGATTCCGGTAAGGCTTATCAGATGGATCCCATGAGTAATAGTGAGAGGAAGGTTATTCATAAAACAATTACTGGCATTGAAGGAGTTGAAAGTTATTCTGAAGGTAATGATCCCAATCGTTATGTTGTTATTGCGTCGAAAGGCAATTAACGGCTTAAATATGAAAAAGAATTGGGATAGGCTGCTCTCAAATTCTTTCTTTATAAAAAATCCTTTTTGATTACAGTTGCCTGCTATACTTAATTGAAGGAAGTTCTTATGTTGCTCACTATTTTTAGTATTTTAGCCATCTTATGCCTTGTTCTGTACTTTTATTGTATGGTAATTTTGCACCTAAAAAATAAAGGCGTTTATCACCCCATGACTCATGCAGTCAGTGATTATGGTATCGGACAGAATAAATCTTATTTTCAACTGGCAGGTTTAGCTAATACCTTTAGAAATCTTTTTTTGATTCTATCACTGATTTTCTGGAAGTATTCTTTTTCTTTTAAAAAGGAAGCCGTCTTATTGCTTATCTTGGCGATCATTGGTTATGCAGGGGTAGCGCTATTTCCGACAGATATTGAAGGTAGCAAACGAACAGTCAAAGGGATTATTCATTTACTTTTTGCTATTTTACAATTTACGGCCTTGGCAATATTTATTTTTAATGTTACAGAAGTTCTTAAACCTTTGAATACCACTTTATTTTTGATAGCATCTTATATCAAAATAGTTGTGGAAGTAGGACTGTATGGTTTGGTCATTGCTTTATTCTTACCCTTTGTTAAAAAATATTTTGGCCTTTTTGAACGTCTTTTCCTCTATTCAAGTAACCTTTATATCTTGTTGCTTTGTGTTATGATGATTAGATATTGAATAGTTCAATTTTACAGATTTGTTTGATGTTATTCAATAAGAAAACTGTTCTGGCAAATAATCATTGGATTTTCCGTCTTATTAAAAACTTATGACACATACCAAGGAAAAATAAACCTTGACACTGCCCTTTCTTTATTATAAAATAATCTAGTATGTTTAGTAACTGATCACATAATAGCCGGCTAAACGAATACGAAAATCTATGAGGAGGTATTCAAAGTGAAACGTACTTTTCAACCAAGTAAAATCCGTCGTCAACGTAAACATGGATTTCGTCACCGTATGTCAACGAAAAATGGTCGTCGCGTCTTAGCTGCGCGTCGTCGTAAGGGACGTAAAGTCTTGTCAGCCTAATGGAAAGAACTTTTTTCTGTGTTAATGATAGGAGAATTATTTACCTAAATGCTATGGTGCGTCTCATGATCTATTTTCATTGGAATAAGTTTTCAAAGTTTGACAAAATAAAGCAGAACCAGCAGGAACTCGAGCCTGTTGGCTTTTTATATGTCTCTCTGTTAAGGTGTAAGGCTAATACATAAGAGGGGACAGACAGCTATTATTTTTCATTTTCAAAGGGGGGCTGTACTAAAATCAGCTCCATTATCTCACTCAGTAAATCATAATATTTTATTTAGCATATGTTATAATGATAGTATGTTACAAATATTTGATACTCACACCCACCTTAACGTGGAAGATTTTACTGGAAAAGAACAAGAAGAAATTAACTTTGCGCATGAACTCGGCGTGACCAAGATGAACATTGTTGGTTTTGACCAATCAACCATTAAGCGTGCTCTTGAATTGGCTGAGCTCTACCCAGAACTCTATGCAACTATCGGCTGGCACCCGACTGAAGCTGGTTCCTACATGCAGGAAGTGGAGGACATGATTGTCAGCCATCTGCATGACTCTAAAGTTATCGCTCTCGGCGAAATTGGGCTAGATTACCACTGGATGGAAGATCCTAAAAAAGTACAGATCGAGGTTTTCAAGCGCCAGATTCAGTTATCCAAAGACCATGACCTGCCCTTTGTTGTTCACACCCGTGATGCTTTAGATGATACTTATGAGATTATCAAAGAGGCAGGAGTTGGTCCGCGCGGTGGCATCATGCATTCTTACTCAGGCTCTTTGAAAATGGCTGAGCGTTTCATAGATTTGGGCATGATGATTTCATTTTCTGGCGTGGTCACCTTTAAGAAGGCTTTGGATGTCCAAGAGGCTGCGCAGCATTTACCATTGGATAAAATCTTGGTCGAAACCGACGCACCCTATCTCGCTCCGGTACCCAAACGTGGCCGTAAAAATCATACTGCCTATACTCGCTATGTTGTAGACAAAATCGCAGAGCTTCGCGGTCTCACGATCGAAGAAGTTGCCCAAGCCACCTACGACAATGCTATGAGACTATTCAGATTGAAAGACTAGAGAGAGAGAGCCCTTAAAGAACAAGGGCACTGTGGTGAAAATCACTTAGCAGAGCACTAGCGGCCGAAGGTCGCTCAATAAGACAGTTGCCGCCGTAGCAAAAATCTTCTAACAACTGTTTGTTAGAGGACGATGAAAACTTCAAGACCTTAGGCTTGAAGTTTAGCAATGAAACCAAAGGTTTGCTTGCATTCATGCTACCTTAGGCAAGCTGTCAAAAAAATAGAATTTATGACAGAAAAAATCAAAATACAAGAAGTCCTCGTCGTCGAAGGCAAAGACGACACCGTCAATCTACGTCGCTTTTATGATGTAGATACATACGAAACCAGAGGATCAGCTATCAATGATGAAGATTTAGAGCGCATCGAAAAACTCAATAATCTGCGCGGAGTTATCGTATTTACTGATCCAGACTATAATGGCGAACGCATTCGCAAGCTGATTATGACAGCTGTTCCGTCCGCTAAACATGCTTTTCTCAATCGCGGTGAAGCAGTGCCTAAGTCCAAAACTAAAGGTCGTTCGCTGGGCGTTGAACATGCCTCTTTTGAAGATTTGCAAAAGGCTTTGTCTGGTGTTTTGGGTAAGTATGATGATGAAAATCATTTTGATATTAGCAAGTCCGACCTTATGCGCTTTGGCCTTCTCATGGGAGCTGATAGCCGCAAGCGCCGTGAGTATCTTGGGGAAAAACTGCGTATAGGCTACAGCAATGGCAAACAGCTGCTTAAACGCTTGGAACTTTTTGGGGTGACTAAGGCAGAGGTAGAAGAATGTATCAAGGAGTATGAACAACATGATTAGACCAATGACGATTGCTGATTACGACGCAGTTTACCAGCTCTGGCTGTCCTGCAAAGGGATGGGGCTGAATAATCTGGATGATTCGCGAGAAGGGATTGCTGTTTTTCTCAAGCGCAATCCAACAACTTGCTTAGTGGCTGTTGAGAAAAATACGATTCTTGGTGTTCTTCTGGCAGGGCATGATGGCAGGCGCGGCTATATTTATCACACTGCGGTTCACCCAGATTTCAGACATCGCGGAATTGGCCAGCAGCTGGTTGACCAAGGACTTGCTGCGCTTCAGAAGGAGGGGATTCATAAGGTGGCTTTGGTTGTTTTTGATCGCAATCAGGCTGGCAATGACTTTTGGGAGAAGTGCGGCTTTACCGTGAGAGAAGACTTGATCTACCGCAATAAGGCGCTGACGGATATTGTCAGGATTGATACGTGAAGAGAGACAAATGAGGAAAAAAACTAAACACCAACTATCTCGAAAAACAGCTGGGTATTGCAGCTACTATGAGAAAACTGAGCGTCATTTCACGATTGAGTGAGATGACATCTTAGCTCTGATGTATGATTTGACAAAGCAATTGATTTGTCATACAATAAAAATAGAATAGGAGTTGAGCGTCAACTCAACTCCTTTGTAGGACCGTTTTAAAGACGGGACGGATGAAGAACAGTAAAAACCGCTACTTCGTTGTCAAAGTTGAGAAGAGCGGTTTTACTGTTTTATTTTTTCTTATTGATATAAGTTAATAAACCTAGTAAAAGAATGCCTGAGTTTATTATAAGCGCTAACACTTCATAAACTGACATGACGGTCACCTTTCTAAGGAAGTTTGTGTCATTGGCACCATCAGACGAAAAAAATTAAAACGATTATTTTTGATTTTTTCGTCAATGCAGAACTTAGCTAAGCACCTATAGGTGTTAGCGTTAAGTTCTGCCCTCCTAAATCAGATTTCCGCCCCGTCTTCGGAACTTTCCTGCACTTGATTATTTGTAAAATGTTATAAATTTTCCTTACCCCACCCATTTAAAGCCATCAGTAGATTTAATAATTCCTTGCCCTTATCCGTCAGGGAATACTGGGTATGAAGCGGCCAAGTCTTAAAATCTTCTTTGAGAATGAGTTCGTTTTGAATCAGGCTGTCCAAGGAACGCGTCAGCATGATTTTGGTAATTCCTTTAACCTCGCGTTGCAATTGATTGAAGCGTATGGGTTCATTTTGAGAAATGTTCCAAAAAACCTGTAATACCCATTTGCCGGAAAGAGCGTCCATGATGCGGGTTAAACCACAATTCCAGTTTGGTTTTGTTTGCATGATTTCTCCTGATTCAGTAGGTCACAAAAAAGTGCCTACTATTTTTCTTTTGATAATCCTATTATAATGGAATTATCTTGAAAAAACTTAATTGAACACGCCTACACTCCTGTGAAAAAAGCCTCACTTTCCTTGAATCTTTAATGATTCAAGGAAAGTTTCCTATTTTTCTTTGGAGTGCTTAACGGCTTTGTATCCTAGTGTAAGGAGACTAATCATGAATGACTATTTACATTTTTTAGACGGACGTGTATCGGTCAGACAATTCGATCCTGTTACGACTTTGTCAAATGATCTTATCAGGGAGATGCTGGCGCATGCCAGCTATGCCCCATCTGGCAATAATTTTCAGCCCTGGCGCGTGGTTGTCGTTAAGAATAAGGCAAAACAAAAAGAGCTGAAGCAACTGTCAGCCCATCAGCCTCAGGTTGAGACGGCGTCAGTAGTATTTCTCTTATTTGGAGATAAAGAGGCCTATGATTTGGATTGGTGGCAGGAATTTCATTTAAGAAAAAATGTTGTTACGAAAGCTGAAGCAGCTGTCCGCTCTGAGCGGATTGGCCAGTATTTTGCTCTTCATCCTGAAGACAAGGGGATTGAGGGATTACGATTGGATGTTGGTCTATTTGCTATGAATCTCATGCAGGTGGTGCGAGCTTTTGGCTACGACAGCGTACCTATGCGAGGTGTTGATTTTGAGGCGGTCAAAACCTATCTCAAAGTACCGAATGATTGGGAACCAATTTTGATGCTGCCAGTGGGAAAGGCTTTGCAGGCGGGCTATCCGCATGTGAGAAAGTCTGTTGAAGAATTTGCTGAAATCATTGAATAAAGACGAGCAGAGAGTCAATAGTGACAGGCTCTGCTTTTTATTTTGTGTTACAATAAGGGAGTAAAAAATTTATTTATTATAGCAAGGCACTAGCAAACAGGGTTAAATTATATAAGTGTTTAGAAGTGATAGTTATGAAAGTGAGAAAATTTAATGAAATTTCAACCAGAAGTTGTCAGAGATATTTTGTTAGATATTGAAGAACTACATCAATATCCAAATCCCTTTACATTCTCAACACCTGAAAAATTTAATAGAGCGAAGAAATATGATATTGATACAATTGCGTATCACTGCAATCTTCTTGAAGAAGCAAAGTTTTTAAAATGGGATCCTATATATGGAAATAACGAACTACAAAATGGGATTATTAACGGTATCACTTATAATGGTCACCAGTTTCTAGATTCTATAAGAAGTCCAAAGGTATGGAGGGAAACTAAAGCACGTACTGAAAAATTAGGTATATTTACTATAAATGTTATATCACAAATCGCCTCTAATGTTATTTCAGATATGATTAAACGATAAATATTGAGAAGTAGAGAAGTTATGAAAATTGCAGATAAAAATGTTACCTGGATTATTAAGATTATTTTAAATGTAATCATGATAAATGCATGAAAAAATTTTTAAAAATATTTCGGAAATGTATGACTAGATTCTGCAACATTAAAAATAAGGCTATTAGCCATAGTAAACATAAATTTCGTAGACTAATTTGAGGCTTGAAAAAGTGAGTATCTGACAAAAACTGTCGGTTTACTTTTAAGAATGTATAAAATAGTTCTTTTGATATTTTATCATTTTTAATAGAGGATTTTCTTCATGCGTCTGTCCTGAAATGTGATTAGATGACTAGCTAAAAAGTCGGTATTATGCTATAGTTATTATGCGTATGATTAGATTTTTGACTTGTGTGTTCGCAAGTATTAACGACAATGTTACGGGAGCGTTTAGTTCACTCCAGTACATCTTTCAAAAGCAATAGTATACAATCGGCTGAGAAAACTTTTTTAGCAATGTCTGTTGCCCGGTTAGGAATGATCCATTTACTGTCGTTCACGTAGGAGTTTTCATACGCTTTTTTTATTAAGGAAAAACTGGTGAATAAGTTAAAACAACTAAGTACAAAAGATGACTTTGCAGAACTTCTCGGTTTTAAAAATAGCAGATTCATCAATTATCTATTATATAGTATTGGGACGGATAATCTGTATGAGACCTTTACTATTCCTAAGAAAAATGGAGGAGAAAGGATCATACATGCTCCTAAAAAAGAATTAAAATTTCTTCAAAAAAGGTTAGCAAATGTATTATGGGATTGTTATCTTTATGATTTAAAATCAAAATCTAAGGAAAAAAATTTAAAAATACCCATGTTATCACATGCTTTTGAAAAGAATAAAAGTATTATCACAAACGCACAGGTACATAGAAATAAAAAATATCTTTTAAATATAGATTTAAAAGATTATTTTGATAGTTTCAATTTTGGTAGAGTAAGAGGTTTTTTTATAAAAGATAAAGATTTCCAAGTAACGTCTGAAATTGCAACTGTTATTGCGCAAATAGCTTGCTATCAAGGAAAACTTCCACAAGGAGCTCCTTCATCTCCTATTATTACGAATTTAATTACTAGAATTTTAGATTATCGAATTGTCAAAATTGCTAAAAAATATCGTTTTACATATACTAGATATGCTGATGATATGACTTTTTCGACAAATTGTGAATTAAACTCCAATAAATTGAGAGCAACCAAAGAGTTAGAAAACTTTTTAGCAGAGTTAGAGAGGTTGATTATCTCGTCTGGTTTTGAAATTAATCCTAAAAAAACACGATTGAGTAATAACATGCAACGTCAAGAAGTTACTGGGCTAGTTGTTAATAAAAAGATAAATGTGAAACGAGAATATATAAAAAATACTCGTGCAATGGCTTTTAAACTTTATAAGGATGGAAAATTCGAAATTGATGGTAAACAAGGAACACTTGAGCAGTTGACAGGGCGTTTTGCTTTCATTTTTCAAACGGATAAATATAACAATTATTTGCTTTATAAAAAATCTTTGATAGAAAATAATTTGGATGAACAAAAATATTTGTTGGGAAGAAATTCATCTAAAAAATCCGAATCCAAATATTATTGGAAATATATGTTTTATAATCGTGATTTGAGGGATGAATTATTTTATAATCAAAAACATAATACATATAATTTACCTAAAGGATTCTATAGTATCTCAGAAAATGAAAAAGAAGTTTATATGACTTTATTTAATTCCAAAGAAAAAGATTATAAAAGATTTCTGTTTTATAAATATTTTTTCGGGAATGATAAACCTATGATTATAACAGAAGGAAAGACTGATCCTTTATATATTAAAGCGGCTTTAAAAAAAATGTATCTAAATTATCCAGAACTTGTTGAAAAAGTTGGTAATAATTTTGTATTTAAAATTGAATTTCTAAATCGTAGCAATACGATAGAATATCTGTTTAATATCCCAGAAGGTGGGAGTGGTTTAAATTATTTGTATAATTATTTTTCTAATCAAATACCTGCAAATTTTTTTAAACAACGTTTTCCTACAAATAATGACACAAAAGATATCTATAAAGAACTGTATCCTAATTACATTGAGTTTTTTTCTAATTTGACATTACGAAATCCTAAGAATTCGACTATCTTTTTATTTGATAACGAACCATCAGGAAATCCATTGTTTAAGTTTGTGAATTACGCTAAAGATTTACAAGTTGAAAGCAATAACTTAGATCAGATTAGAGGAACAGCTTTTAAACGAATTACCAAGAAGGGGAGTTTGTATATAATGGCAACACCATTACTACCTAATATGAACGGTGGTAATTCCTCAGATATTGAGGATTTAATATTATCAAAAAATACAGCACCCATTTTGAAAGGGAAAACATTTTTAAAGAATGGAGGTTCTAATCACTATGGAAAAGAAATCTTTTCCAAACACATTTTAAAGAATTATAAACAATATGATTTCAGTGACTTTATTCCTTTACTGGATGGAATGAGGGATAATATTTTAGATTATAGAAAGAAATAGATATGCATATCGCAGACAAAACCGTTACTCGCGCTATTTTGGAGCGCCACGGGTTCACGTTTAAGAAATCATTTGGTCAGAATTTTTTGACCGATACCAATATCTTGCAGAAGATTGTGGATACGGCTGAGATTGACAAAACTGTCAATGTCATTGAGATTGGTCCTGGCATTGGTGCTCTGACCGAATTTTTGGCGGAGAATGCTGCTGAGGTTATGGCTTTTGAGATTGATGATCGTCTTGTCCCGATTTTGGCGGATACGCTGCGCGATTTTGACAATATCAAAGTGGTCAATGAAGATATTCTCAAGTCCGACTTGCAGACGCGTATCAAGGAATTTGCTAATCCTGACCTGCCTATCAAGGTGGTAGCCAATCTGCCTTACTATATCACGACGCCTATCCTCATGCACCTGATTGAGAGTAAAATTCCTTTTGCGGAGTTTGTGGTTATGATGCAAAAAGAGGTAGCAGACCGCATTTCAGCTCAGCCAAATACCAAGGCTTATGGGTCTTTGTCAATCGCTGTGCAGTATTACATGACGGCTAAGGTTGCTTTCATTGTGCCGCGTACCGTCTTTGTGCCAGCACCCAATGTTGACTCAGCTATTCTTAAGATGACCCGCCGTGAACAACCGCTGGTGCAAGTTCAGGATGAAGATTTCTTCTTCCGCGTTAGCAAAGCTGCCTTTGTCCACCGCCGGAAAACTCTCTGGAACAACCTGATCAGCCACTTTGGGAAATCAGAAGAGGTCAAAGTCAAGCTGGAACAAGCCTTGGAAGCAGCAGACCTCAAACCATCTATTCGTGGTGAAGTACTGACGATTACAGACTTTGCCAGATTGGCAGATGCTCTACGAGAAGTTGATTTGAAATGAAGGAATAACTAAGCCCAAACTAATCGCTGCTTTCTGCGCTGTTCTTTACTTCATACAAGCTTTCCTTCATTTCTTGATTTTGTTAGGATTGCCTTTGGGTGGTTTCTTTTTCGGAGGACTTTACACGGTCTTTCCGCTTTGGCTAAGACCAGCCAATCTCTTTTTCGCCCTGATTTGGTCATTTTTTGCTTATTTTTACTTGATCTATGGGCAAATTCTTCCAAGCCGCTGGCCCAAAGCAAAGCTGAATCTCGTCATGGTAACAATGACAGGGCTGTCTTTATTAGCAACCGTTTTTAATCTTTTTATCAGCAGCAGCCCGCTTGAAAAGTATGGTACAGGCAGTATGACAGCTTTGACCTTCTTGCTAGGTTGCTGCCTGCTTGTCTTATCAAAAAAATCTCGCTAAGTCAGTGAGATTTTTCTTATTATTTAAACTAAAGCAATCAATCATAATTTAAATCCATTTGATTAAATCATCTTACTGGAATATTTTAGCTTCTTTCAATGTTAAGGAAAGGACGGGATTTGAACCCGCGCATGAACAATGTCCACTTGCCGGATTTCGAGTCCGGTGCTGTACCAAGCTGAGCCACCTTTCCAAAATATAACGAGGAAGCACAATGAGGCATAACTTGTGTTAGGCACACTGTGGTCAAACAATTTTATAATATTTTTTGAATGAACTTAACAAGGCAGTGAAATAAAAGATAATACTGAAGAAGTAGATTAAGTTAAACTAACGTTGTCAAGGCATTCAAAAATGCGGAGAAAGGGATTTGAACCCTCACGCTCATACGAGCACATGCGCCTGAAGCATGCGTGTCTGCCGTTCCACCATCTCCGCAAGTAATAATTATATTATACGCTTTTTTAAAAATTTGCCAATAGCTACCAGCAAAAAGATTGTTTTTTTGATATAATGAAACTATTAAGTTTAGTAAGGAGAGCGTTTGCAAGGAAAAATTATTGAGTCCCTAGCTGGTTTTTATTATGTAGAGTCAGATGGTCAGATTTATCAGACACGAGCGCGTGGTAATTTTAGGAAAAAAGGACATAAACCTTATGTTGGTGATGAAGTAGATTTTTCAGCTAAAGAAAATTCTGAGGGTTATATACTGGCTATTCATGAACGAAAAAACAGTCTAGTGAGACCGCCAATTGTCAATATTGATCAGGCAGTAGTCATTATCTCTGCTAAAGAACCTGATTTTAATCATAATTTGTTAGACCGTTTTCTCATTCTTTTAGAACATAGGAAGATTAGTCCCATAATTTATCTTTCTAAAACGGACTTACTAGAGGATTTAGATGAATTTAAAAAGGTTCAAAAGCAGTATCAAAAGATTGGTTATTATTTTGTTTATTATTTAGAAGATTTAACTCCTCTTTTAAAAGATAAAATAACTGTTTTTATGGGACAAACAGGTGTTGGGAAAACGACCTTGCTTAATACACTTGCCCCTGATTTGGCACTAGAAACTAATGAGATATCAGATAGTTTAGGACGAGGTCGTCACACGACACGCGCAGTTACTCTGTATAACATTTATGGCGGGAAAATTGCGGATACTCCCGGATTTTCTTCGCTGGATTACGAAATAACAAGTAGTGAGGAATTAAATGCTGCTTTTCCTGAACTTCTGAAGTTAAGTGCTGCTTGTAAGTTTCGTTCTTGCACTCATACGCATGAACCGGGGTGTGCTGTGAAATCGGCTCTGGCACAGAGAAAAATATGGGAAAAACGCTATCAAACTTATTTGCAAATTCTTAGTGAAATTGAAAATCGCCGAGAGACTTATAAAAAAGTATTAAAAAGAAAGTAGGTCTGTTATGTTGCTCAATCAAATTGCCCCTTCTATTTTAGCTGCAGATTATGCTAACTTTGAAAGTGAATTAAAGCGTATTGAAGAAACTGGTGTGAAGTACGTTCATATTGATATTATGGATGGACAGTTTGTTCCAAGCATTAGTTTTGGTGCCGGTGTTGTTGCTAGTATGCGTAAACATAGTAAGCTCGTCTTTGATTGTCATCTTATGGTAGTTAATCCAGAGCGTTATGTTGATGATTTTTCTCAAGCTGGTGCTGATATTATGACAGTACACGTAGAAGCCACCCATCATATTCACGGTGCCCTTCAAAAAATCAAGGCTGCTGGTATGAAGGCAGGGATTGTCATCAATCCTGGAACACCAGTTGCTGATTTAGAATCTGTCTTGTCTTTAGCAGATCAGATACTTATTATGACAGTTAATCCCGGTTTTGGCGGTCAGGCTTTTATTCCAGAAATGTTGGAAAAAGTAAGAACTGTTGCTAAGCTTCGTGAAGAAAAGGGTTTATCATTTGATATTGAAGTTGATGGCGGCATTGACAATGAAACCATTAAGTTAGCAAAGCAAGCCGGCGCCAATATCTTTGTAGCAGGTTCTTACCTTTTCAAAGAAAATCTAGCTGCTCAAGTTGAAACTTTGAAAGCGGCTTTAAATGACTAAGGTAGCTCTGTTTTCTGGAGGCGATCTTACTTATTTCACGAGAGATTTTGACTATTTTGTAGGTATTGATAAGGGAAGTTCTTTTCTGTTGAAAAATCAGTTACCGTTAGACTTAGCTATTGGGGATTTTGATTCTGTCTCAGCAGAGGAATTTAAGCAGATTAAAGCCAAGGCTAAAAAGTTGGTGATGGCTCCTGCAGAAAAAAATGATACAGATACAGAGTTGGCTTTAAAAACAATTTTTGACTGTTTTGGCAAGGTTGAAATAATTGTTTTTGGTGCTTTTGGCGGTCGGATAGACCATATGCTGTCCAATATTTTTTTACCTAGCGATCCTGAGTTAGCTCCTTTTATGCGCTGTTTTAAATTACGTGATGAACAAAATTTAGTGGAATTTTTTCCAGCAGGGCAACATCAAATTGAACAGGCAACTGATATGGTTTATATTTCCTTTATGGCAGCAAACGGCGCTCATCTGTCTATTCAAGATGCTAAATACGAATTAACAGAAGAGAACTACTTTCAAAAGAAAATTTACAGCAGCAATGAATTTAAGGACAAACCGATTTGTTTTTCAGTCGCTTCAGGTTATGTTGTTGTCATTCAAACAAAAGATAGGACCTAATAATAAATGGATATTCTTACTCTCTTACTGGCTCTAACAGCATGTTTTATCAGCTCTGCTATTTTTCTAAAACTGGATAAAAATCAATCAGGACTTGAAAAAAAGTTAGATAACAATGCGGATAACCTTTCTGATCAAGTTTCCTATCAGTTGGAAGTTGCTAATAAAAATCAATTGCTTGCAATTAATCAGCAGTTGACACGTTTACAAAATGATCTCTCTCAACAATTAACTGACTTAAGAGAGGTATTACATCAAAATCTAAATGACAGTCGGGATCGATCGGATAAGCGTTTAGAGCAAATCAATTTACAATTAAATCAGTCGGTCAAAGAAATGCAGACTTCCAATGAAAAACGCTTAGAAGAGATGCGGCAAACCGTTGCAGAAAAATTAGACCAAACCTTACATACGCGCCTGAAAACATCTTTCGAAGCTGTTTCTAAGCAGTTGGAAAATGTTAATCAAGGTTTGGGTGAAATGAAGAACATGGCACGTGATGTTGGCACCTTGAATAAGGTTCTGTCCAATACTAAAACACGGGGAATTCTGGGTGAATTACAATTAGGCCAAATTATTGAAGATATTATGACCGAATCTCAATATGAACGTGAATTTGCAACTGTCAAAGATTCAAAAGAACGTGTGGAATATGCCATTAAACTGCCAGGAAATCAGAAAGATACTTATGTTTATCTACCCATTGATTCTAAGTTTCCTCTAGAAGATTATTATCGTTTAGAAGATGCCTATGAGCTTGGTAATAAGGAGCAAATTGATCTTTATCGAAAAAAACTGCTAAGCAGTATCAAGACTTTTGCCAAAGATATTCAAAAGAAATATCTCAATCCACCAGAAACAACCAATTTTGGGATTATGTTTTTGCCAACAGAAGGGCTTTATTCGGAAGTTGTTAGAAATGCTAGTTTCTTTGATGCTTTGCGGCGTGATGAACATATTGTTGTAGCGGGTCCGTCAACTTTATCAGCCCTATTGAATTCTTTGTCTGTTGGTTTTAAAACATTGAATATTCAAAAAAATGCTGATGATATCAGTAAAATTTTAGGAAATGTCAAGACAGAATTTGCTAAGTTTGGAGGTCTTTTACAGACAACCAAAAAACAACTCAATCAAGCTAGCAACAATATTGATAAACTTTTAATAACGCGCACCAATGCCATTGGACGAGCACTTAGAAATATTGAATTATATGAAGATGAAAACACTAAGTCGGTTTTAGACCTTTCGCCGCTAGAAGATGAGGGATCAAATGAAAATTAATCAAATGAAAAAAGATGAACCTTTTGAAGGGTTTTATCTGATCAAGTCAGCAGAACTCAGAAAAACAAGAGCAGGAAAAGATTACCTTGCCTTTACCTTTCAAGATGATAGTGGAGAGATTTCTGGTAATCTTTGGGATGCTCAGCCTTATAATGTTGAAGAATTTACTGCTGGGAAAGTTGTCTTTATGAGGGGACGCCGTGAAGTTTATAATGGGACACCACAGGTTAATCAGATCAGCTTACGGCATCCTAAGGATGGAGAGCCTAATGATCCTAGAGATTTTAAAGAAAAACCGCCTGTTGATGTTGAAGAGGTCAAAGATTATCTTGAACAGATGCTCTTCAAAATCGAAAATGCTACCTGGCAACGGATTGTCCGTGCCCTTTATCGTAAGTATAGTAAAGAATTTTTCAGCTTTCCGGCAGCTAAAACAAATCACCATGCTTTTGAAGTTGGTTTGGCCTATCATACAGCAACTATGGTTCGTTTGGCTGATAGTATCGGGGATATTTATGAAGAACTTGACAAAAGTCTTCTGTTTGCGGGTATCATGCTGCATGATTTAGCCAAAGTTCTTGAGCTATCTGGTCCTGATAATACCGAATATACTATTCGTGGCAATCTTATTGGTCATATTGCTTTGATTGATGAAGAAATTACTAAAGTTTTATCAGAATTGGCTATTGATGATACTAAGGAAGATGTTATTGTCTTGCGCCATGTTATTCTCAGTCATCATGGTCTCTTAGAATATGGCAGTCCTGTTAGACCTAAAATTATGGAAGCAGAAATCATTCATATGATTGATAATATTGATGCTGAAATGATGATGATGACGACTGCTCTATCTCGTGTATCAGAAGGAGAGATGACTGGTCGTATCTTTGCTATGGATAATCGTTCTTTCTATAAACCTAAAACAAACCATCAAAACACGAAAAAAGATGACTATTAGAGCTCTAATGTTCGTCTTTTTATTTTTTAATATGATATAATAAAAGTAAAAAACGAATGGTGATTTTATGAAATTGCGACGTAGCGAACGAATGGTTGTTATTTCAAATTATTTAATTAACAACCCCTATCAACTAACCAGTCTTAATACTTTTGCTCAAAAGTATGAAGCGGCAAAGTCTTCGATTTCTGAAGATATTGCAATTATTAAGAAAGCTTTTGCTCACGCTGATATTGGCCATATTAAGACGGTAACTGGTGCCAATGGTGGTGTTATTTTTACACCGACTATTTCAGATGATGAAGCGAGAACGGTTGCACAAGAACTTTGTCAGCGACTGGCAGAAAGCAACCGTATCTTGCCGGGTGGCTATATTTATTTGTCTGATTTACTATCGACACCAAGTATTCTAAAAAATATCGGTCGTATTATTGCCAATGCTTTTAAAGATGAAAAAATTGATGCTGTTATGACAGTGGCAACCAAAGGTGTTCCTTTGGCTAATGCCGTTGCTAATATTCTTAATGTCCCTTTTGTCATTGTGCGTCGAGATTTGAAGATTACAGAAGGTTCAACAGTATCTGTTAATTATGCTTCTGGATCAAGCGATCGTATTGAAAAGATGTTTTTATCAAAACGCAGTTTAAATCCCAACAGTTGCGTTTTAATTGTTGATGATTTTCTTAAGGGTGGGGGAACCATCAGTGGTATGGTTAGCCTTTTGAGCGAATTTGACAGTCAGTTGGTTGGAGTGGCTGTCTTTGCCGATAATGCTCAGGAAAAACGTGAGGGCATCAGCTATAAATCTCTTTTAACAGTAACCAATATTGATGTTAAAGAAAGCAAGGTAGATGTTAAGTTGGGAAATATTTTTAGTAAATGAAATATAGCACATAGTGAAATTGAAATAGTATAGAGAAAGTTCATATAAGGTCAGTTTAAAAATAGCTAGAAGATATAAATCAAGGAAAAAGTGTTTGACAAAGCGATTCTGCTGTGTTATTATGATAAATGGTACTTTTTACTTTTGGTCTCTCAAAAGTGTACAGAGACGTGCTGACAAATGTTGCAAAGTACACACAGATTAGGACTGTCACCAAGTGCCTAATCACCCAAAAATAAAAAAATACAGGAGAATGTAGATGCCTACAATTAACCAGTTGGTTCGTAAGCCACGTAAGTCTAAAGTAGAAAAATCTGACTCACCAGCATTGAATATTGGCTATAATAGCCATAAAAAAGTTCATACTAAACTTGCTGCACCTCAAAAACGCGGTGTTGCAACACGTGTTGGAACAATGACCCCTAAGAAACCTAACTCTGCTCTTCGTAAATTTGCTCGTGTTCGTTTGAGTAACCTTATTGAAGTCACTGCTTATATTCCAGGTATTGGTCACAACTTGCAAGAACACAGTGTTGTACTTATTCGTGGTGGACGTGTAAAGGACCTTCCAGGGGTACGTTACCATATTGTTCGTGGTGCACTTGATACTGCCGGTGTTACTGATCGTAAACAAGGCCGTTCTAAATATGGTACTAAGAAACCAAAAGCATAAGGAAGGGAGATTAAGAAATGAGTCGTAAAAACCGTGCGCCTAAGCGCGAAGTATTGCCAGATCCATTATACAATTCAAAACTTGTAACACGTCTTATCAACCGTATTATGCTTGATGGTAAACGTGGTACAGCTGCATCTATCGTTTATGGAGCTTTTGAACAAATTAAGGAAGCAACAGGGAATGATGCACTTGAAGTCTTTGAACAAGCCATGGAAAATATCATGCCTGTACTTGAAGTACGTGCACGTCGTGTTGGTGGTTCTAACTATCAAGTCCCAGTTGAAGTTCGTCCTGAACGTCGTACAACATTAGGTCTTCGTTGGTTGGTGACTGCATCACGTACTCGTGGTGAACACACAATGAAAGATCGTCTTGCAAAAGAAATCTTAGATGCGTCAAATAATACAGGTGCCTCAGTTAAAAAACGTGAAGATACACATCGTATGGCTGAAGCTAACCGTGCTTTTGCACACTTCCGTTGGTAGGATACAACCCGCTTTGACACTTGTCAACAAGGGGAAACTAGACAAGCACTTTTTGAGAGCTTGATCTTCTTGTTTAATTGACATGAAACAAAACATAAAGCGGGTAGGTTATGCCTATCCGTTTTTAATAACAAAGTAATAAAATAAAAAATAGGAGAAATAAACCTCATGGCTCGTGAATTTTCACTTGAAAAAACTCGTAATATCGGTATCATGGCTCACGTTGATGCTGGTAAAACAACTACAACAGAGCGTATTCTTTACTATACTGGTAAAATTCATAAGATTGGTGAAACACACGAAGGTGCTTCACAAATGGACTGGATGGAACAAGAGCAAGAACGTGGTATCACAATCACTTCAGCTGCAACGACTGCTCAATGGAAAGACCATCGTGTCAATATTATTGACACACCGGGGCACGTAGACTTTACTATCGAAGTGCAACGTTCCCTTCGTGTTCTAGATGGTGCTGTTACTGTTCTTGATGCTCAGTCAGGTGTTGAACCTCAAACAGAAACTGTTTGGCGTCAAGCAACTGAGTATGGTGTTCCTCGTATCGTATTTGCTAATAAGATGGATAAAATTGGTGCTGATTTCCTTTATTCAGTGAGCACTCTTCATGATCGTCTTCAAGCAAATGCACACCCTATTCAATTGCCGATCGGAGCAGAAGATGATTTTGAAGGTATTATTGATTTGGTAACAATGAAAGCCGAAATCTATACAAATGATCTCGGTACAGATATTTTGATTGAAGATATTCCTGCTGATTACCTTGATCAAGCTAAAGAATACCGTGAAAAATTGATTGAGGCAGTTGCTGAAACTGATGAAGATCTGATGATGAAATATCTTGAAGGTGAAGAAATCACTGAAACAGAATTAAAAGCAGCTATTCGTAAAGCTACTATTAATGTTGAATTCTTTCCAGTTCTTGCGGGTTCAGCTTTCAAGAATAAAGGCGTCCAAATGATGCTTGATGCGGTTGTTGATTACCTTCCAAGTCCGCTTGATATTCCTCCTATTAAAGGTGTTAATCCAGATACTGATGAAGAAGAAGAGCGCCCAGCATCTGATGATGAACCATTTGCTGCTCTTGCCTTTAAGATTATGACTGACCCATTCGTGGGACGTTTGACTTTCTTCCGTGTTTATTCTGGTATCCTAAACAGTGGTTCTTATGTGTTGAATACCTCTAAAGGAAAACGTGAACGTATTGGACGTATCCTTCAAATGCATGCCAACAGCCGTCAAGAAATTGAAACCGTTTATGCTGGTGATATTGCGGCTGCAGTTGGTTTGAAAGAAACAACAACTGGAGATTCATTAACTGATGAAAAAGCAAAAGTGATTCTTGAATCAATTGAAGTTCCAGAACCTGTTATTCAGTTGATGGTTGAGCCAAAATCGAAAGCCGATCAAGATAAAATGGGGATTGCTCTTCAAAAACTTGCTGAGGAAGATCCAACTTTCCGTGTGGAAACAAATGTTGAAACAGGTGAAACCGTTATTTCTGGTATGGGTGAGCTTCACTTGGATGTCCTTGTTGACCGTATGAAACGCGAATTCAAGGTTGAAGCTAATGTTGGTGCTCCTCAGGTGTCATATCGTGAAACTTTTCGTCAAGCTACGCAAGCACGTGGTTTCTTTAAACGCCAATCCGGTGGTAAAGGTCAATTTGGTGATGTTTGGATTGAATTTACTCCAAATGAAGAAGGTAAAGGGTTCGAGTTTGAAAATGCTATTGTGGGTGGTGTTGTTCCACGTGAATTTGTTCCGGCCGTAGAAAAAGGTTTGATTGAATCTATGGCTAATGGTGTTCTTGCTGGTTACCCAATTGTTGATGTTAAGGCCAAACTTTATGATGGTTCTTACCATGATGTTGACTCATCTGAAACAGCCTTCAAGATTGCTGCGTCGCTTGCTCTTAAGGAAGCTGCTAAAACTGCGAAACCTGTTATTCTTGAACCAATGATGTTAGTCACTATCACTGTTCCTGAAGAAAACCTTGGTGATGTTATGGGGCATGTCACTGCCCGTCGTGGACGTGTTGATGGCATGGAAGCACATGGTAATAGTCAAATTGTTCGTGCTTTTGTTCCGCTTGCTGAAATGTTCGGTTATGCAACTGTTCTTCGTTCAGCATCTCAAGGACGTGGGACCTTCATGATGGTATTTGACCACTATGAAGATGTTCCAAAATCTGTTCAAGAAGAGATCATTAAGAAAAACGCTGGAGAAGCTTAATTTCTTTAGTGAACATGCTAATTAATCCTTTATAAAAGAAATAATATTTTGTAGCATTTCAATAGTGATTATTAAGAGAAAATAAGAAGTTTAAAGTAATAAATCTTGACTTCTTATTCTCTCTTTTTTCTTGCTAGAATAGGGAAAATCGTTTGCAATTTTCTTAAAATAATTATATAATAATTTTGTTGAAAGGTTGGTTTATATTTGTGTAAGTTAATCTTTTCACAATCGTCTAAAAGGCAATGCCTTTTAAAATAAATTTTTTTGATTTTCATAAGGAGGAAATCACTAATGGTAGTTAAAGTTGGTATTAACGGTTTTGGTCGTATTGGACGTCTTGCTTTCCGTCGTATCCAAAACGTCGAAGGTGTTGAAGTTACACGTATCAATGACCTTACAGATCCAAACATGCTTGCACACTTGTTGAAATATGATTCAACTCAAGGTCGTTTTGACGGTAATGTCGAAGTTAAAGAAGGCGGATTTGAAGTTAATGGTAAATTCGTTAAGGTTTCAGCTGAACGTGATCCAGAACAGATTGACTGGGCTGCTGATGGTGTAGAAATCGTTCTTGAAGCAACTGGCTTCTTTGCAAGCAAAGCAGCTGCTGAAAAACACTTACATGCTAATGGTGGAGCTAAAAAGGTTGTTATCACTGCACCAGGTGGTAATGATATTAAGACAATCGTCTTTAACACCAACCACGATGTTCTTGATGGTACTGAAACAGTTATTTCAGGTGCTTCATGTACTACAAACTGTCTTGCACCAATGGCGAAAGCTTTACATGATAACTTTAGTATCAAAGAAGGTTTGATGACAACTATCCATGCATACACTGGTGATCAAATGGTTCTTGATGGACCACACCGTAAAGGCGACCTTCGTCGTGCACGTGCTGCTGCAGCAAACATCGTTCCTAACTCAACTGGTGCTGCTAAAGCTATTGGTCTTGTTATTCCTGAATTGAATGGTAAACTTGACGGTGCTGCACAACGTGTTCCAGTTCCAACAGGTTCAGTTACTGAATTAGTTGCTGTACTTGATAAAAAGGTAACTGTTGATGAAGTGAATGCTGCTATGAAAGCTGCTGCAAATGAATCTTACGGATATACTGAAGATCCAATCGTATCATCAGATATTGTAGGTATGTCTTTTGGTTCATTGTTTGATGCAACTCAAACAAAAGTTCTTGATGTTGATGGCAAGCAATTGGTTAAAGTTGTTTCATGGTATGATAATGAAATGTCATATACTTCACAACTTGTACGTACTCTTGAGTACTTTGCAAAAATCGCTAAATAATACTCATTATTTTGTAAAAGGGGACCTTTGGTCCTCTTTTTCTTATAAAGGTTAAGAACTTGAAAAAAGCGATACTGTGTGTTGGTTAAAATTATTGCTATAAAACTATGATTTATTTTTGCGTTTTTTGGTCTATGAAGGAAATATCTGGAATATTCTCTTTTGATTCATTACCTAGCTGCAGTAAATTTTATAGCAAAACGATTTTAATCTGATTACCCGAATAAGGTTATTTTCAAGAAATAACTAATCTTCTCCCCCTCCTTGCAGTAATTGAAACAATGACTTTACTTAATAAAGAGCTATCGTCGCTCGCTTATTAAATATAAATAAAATTACTTTGTTACTTTTATTGATTTTGTGATATAATTATCATGTATAAAAAAATTAAGGAGTCTATATTCATGGCAAAATTGACTGTTAAAGATGTTGATTTGAAAGGGAAAAAAGTTCTCGTTCGTGTTGACTTTAATGTCCCTGTAAAAGATGGCGTTATTACAAATGATAACCGTATTACTGCAGCTCTTCCAACAATTAAATACATCATTGAACATGGTGGTCGTGCTGTTCTTTTCTCTCACCTTGGACGTGTCAAAGAGGAAGCAGATAAAAAAGGGAAATCTCTTGCTCCTGTAGCTGCTGATTTGGCTAAAAAGCTTGGGCAAGAAGTTGTTTTTCCAGGTGTAACACGTGGTGAACAATTAGAAGCAGCTATTAATGCTCTTAAAAATGGTGAAGTTCTTTTGGTTGAAAACACTCGTTTTGAAGATGTTGATGGTAAAAAAGAATCTAAAAATGATCCTGAGCTTGGTAAATATTGGGCAAGTCTTGGCGATGGCATTTTTGTAAATGATGCATTTGGTACTGCTCACCGTGCTCACGCCTCTAATGTTGGTATTTCAGCTAATGTGGACAAAGCAGTTGCTGGCTTTCTTCTTGAAAACGAAATTGCTTACATTCAAGAAGCTGTTGACAATCCTGTTCGCCCATTTATCGCTATCCTTGGTGGTTCAAAAGTTTCAGATAAGATTGGTGTTATTGAAAATCTTCTTAAAAAAGCTGATAAAGTCCTTATTGGTGGTGGTATGACTTATACTTTCCTCAAGGCACAAGGTATCGAAATTGGTGATTCACTTGTTGAAGAAGACAAACTTGACATTGCTAAAGATCTTTTGGCTAAAGCAAATGGGAAATTAATCTTACCAGTTGACTCAAAAGAAGCTAATGCTTTTGCTGACTACACTGAAGTTAAAGATACTGAAGGTGCGGCTGTTGATCCAGGTTTCCTTGGTCTTGATATCGGTCCAAAATCAATTGCTAAATTTGATGATGAATTAACAGGTGCTAAGACAGTTGTTTGGAATGGTCCTATGGGTGTCTTTGAAAATCCTGATTTCCAAGCTGGGACAATCGGTGTGATGGATGCTATCGTCAAACAACCAGGTGTTAAATCAATCATCGGTGGTGGTGACTCAGCTGCTGCAGCCATCAACCTTGGCCGCGCAGATAAATTCTCATGGATTAGTACGGGTGGAGGTGCAAGCATGGAATTGCTTGAAGGAAAGGTACTCCCAGGCCTCGCTGCACTCACGGAAAAATAAGATGTACGCCTGTAAGTCTCAATCCTGATTTTGTAAAAAAGTGCGAAATCGTAATGATAGCAAAGGGGTGGATTTGTCCACCTTTTTGTGAGAATGAAGATATTGTGATGAAAAGAGTTGTGAACGCAACTCTTTTCTAGTGCATACAGTAGATTTTTTGCCAAATAAGGTGAGCTCAGAAAATCAGTGGAGACAAGGGAAGGATACTTTCAGGTTTGGCTGCATTGACTGGTAATAATCCTCTTTATTGAGAAGGTTGGGGAAAGGCTATAATGCGTCTTTTATGTGTATGATATCAGCCTCAATGAAATTAAATAAGACTGAGACATTATTATAAGGTAGTTTTCAATTAGCTTCTTTTTTTCTAATCATGTTACAATAAAAGTATGAAAAAATATCATTTTGATCTCCAAAAATTTACATTGGGTATGCGGACTTTTAAATCGGGTTTAGCTGTTTTTTTAGTGCTTTTACTTTTTGGTATACTTGGCTGGAAGGGCCTTCAAATTGGTGCTTTAACGGCTGTTTTTAGTTTACGTGAGGATTTTGATAAAAGCATCCATTTTGGGACGTCACGTATAGTTGGTAATAGTATTGGCGGGGTTTATTCACTGCTATTTTTTCTCATCAATAATCTATTTCACTTTCAGTATTGGGTTACAGTTGTTTTTGTTCCAATATTTACCATGTTAACCATTATGACTAATGTGGCCATGAGTAATAAGACGGGAATTATTGGTGGTGTTGCAGCTTTGCTTATTATTACGCTTTCTATTCCCAAAGATGAAACAATTCTTTATGTTTGTGCTAGAGTTTTTGAAACTTTTGTAGGGGTTTTTATTGCTATTTCTGTTAATTCAGATATTGATAGAGTACGAAAATTTTTTACAAAAAGTAAAGTTTAGAGTTTATGTCAGGAAATATGACATATAGGCTTGACAGCGATAAATTTTCAGAATATAATAGACAATGAAAGGAGGAAAGTCATGAAAGAAAAAGAGCTTCGACGATCAATGGCGGTTTTTCCTATTGGAACTGTAATGAAATTGACGGATTTAACGGCTCGTCAAATTCGTTATTATGAAGACCAAGGTTTATTGACGCCAGATCGTAGTTCTGGAAATCGACGTCTTTACTCGCTGAATGATATGGATGTTTTACTGGAAATTAAGGATTTCTTAGATGAAGGATTAAATATCGCGGCTATCAAGAGAGAGTATGCTGATCGTAAAGATCGTGCTCTGAAAAAGCAAAAAGCTTTGACAGATGCGGATGTTCGACGTATCTTACATGACGAACTCCGAAATCAGGGTCGCTTTTCGAGCCCAACGCAACATCTTGGTGGTTTACGTATGTAAATACGTAACGTGGAATTTAATTTTTAAAAGGAGGCCGTTATGGCAATCACAGCAGCAGACATCCGTCGTGAAGTTAAAGAAAAGAATGTTACTTTCCTTCGTTTAATGTTTACGGATATCTTGGGAACCATGAAAAATGTTGAAATCCCAGCTACTGACGAACAATTAGACAAAGTACTTTCAAACAAAGCGATGTTTGATGGCTCTTCAATTGAAGGTTTTGTACGTATTAATGAATCAGACATGTATCTTTATCCTGACCTTAATACTTGGACTGTTTTTCCTTGGGGAGATGAAAACGGAGCCGTTGCTGGATTAATTTGTGATATTTATACAGCAGAAGGAGAACCATTTGCCGGTGACCCACGTGGTAACTTGAAAAAAGCACTACGTCATATGGAAAGTCTAGGTTATAAATCGTTTAACCTCGGTCCAGAACCTGAGTTTTTCCTTTTCAAAATGGATGAATTTGGTAATCCGACAACAGAAGTAAATGATAAAGGTGGTTACTTTGATTTAGCACCAACTGACCTTGCTGATAATACCCGTCGTGAGATTGTCAATGTCTTAACAAAAATGGGATTTGAAGTTGAAGCAAGTCATCATGAAGTGGCTATTGGTCAACATGAAATTGATTTTAAATATGCAGATGTTTTAACTGCCTGTGATAAAATCCAACTTTTCAAATTAGTTGTTAAAACGATTGCCCGTAAACATGGTTTGTATGCAACCTTTATGGCCAAACCTAAATTTGGTATTAATGGCTCAGGGATGCACTGTAATATGTCTCTGTTTGGCAGTGATGGTAAGAACGCTTTCTTTGATCCACAAGATCCTAAAGGGATGCAGTTATCTGAAGTTGCTTATCAATTCTTAGGTGGTTTGGTAAAACATGCTTATAGCTATACTGCTATCATGAATCCAACTGTTAATTCATATAAACGTTTGGTTCCTGGTTATGAAGCTCCAGTCTATATTGCTTGGGCGGGACGCAATCGTTCACCGTTGATTCGTGTTCCAGCTTCACGTGGTGTTAGTACACGTCTGGAGTTGCGTTCGGTTGATCCTACAGCTAATCCTTATTTAGCTTTGGCTGTTCTTTTAGAATCTGGTCTTGATGGCATTGAAAATAAAATTGAAGCACCAGCACCTGTAGAATCAAATATTTATGTTATGACTGTTGAAGAACGCAAAGAAGCAGGTATTGCAGATCTTCCATCAACTCTTCATAATGCTCTGAAAGCATTACAAGAAGATGAAGTGGTTAAAGCAGCCTTAGGCAACCATATTTATACAAGTTTTCTTGAGGCAAAACGTATTGAATGGTCAAGCTATGCTGCTTTTGTATCGCAATGGGAAGTTGACAACTATTTGGATCTTTATTAAGGTTAGAAAACAGCCGATAGCTGGCTGTTTTTTTAATCAATCTAATAATTGAATTTTCAGAATTTTTTGAGGAAATCTGTTTTTCTTCATTAATATATGATATAATTTAGGCGTTTATTCGAAAATTTAGCAATAATGACATTTGGTTAGGAGAAGTGTATGAGAGAGGTTATTAAAAAAGCTAAGCAGACGACTTTGTGGGATCCATCTTTTGAGACAGATGCCTGTGGGATGGGCTTTGTTGCTCAAATTGATGGTATTGCCAGTCATCAGTTAGTGGATTATGCCTTAACGATGTTAGAGAGAATGAACCACCGTGGAGGTACAGGTGCAGAGCCTGATACAGGAGATGGTGCTGGTATGTTGTTGGCCATGCCAGATGAGTTCTTTAGATTGAAGGCTAAAGAAGAAGAGATTGATTTACCACCATTGGGAGATTATGCTGTTGCCCAATTGTTTCTTCCTCAAGATAAAGTAGCAAAAACAATTTTAGAAGATAGTTTGATTAGTGAAATCAAAAGATTAGGCTTTCATGTATTGCTGTCGCGTGATGTTCCTTTCAATTATGACAACTGTGGTCCAGCTGCTCAGGAAATCATGCCAAGTTTTGTGCAGCTTTTTATTGAAAAACCTACTGAAACAAATAGTGGGTGTGCTTTTGAAGATAGTCTTTTCCGTCTGCGCCGCAAGTTGGAAAAAACGTTTGCTGCAGATGAACTTTTTATTTGTTCCTTATCAAGCAAGACGATTGTTTATAAGGGAATGCTGCATGCTTTTCAGGTTCGTCTGTTTTATCCTGACTTGTCAGATGAAATGTTCAAATCACACATTGCTTTAACACATTCTCGCTTTTCAACAAATACTTTCCCATCTTGGGATCGTGCTCAGCCTTTCCGTTTCTTAGCACATAATGGAGAAATCAACACGCTTCGTGGTGCTGAAAATTGGATGCATAGTCATCAAATTGAAGTCTACAATGAAGAAAATTCAGACTCTGCTAAATTAGAAAACTGTCTAGAATATCTCTATCGTCATGGTCGTGATATTCCGCAAAGCTTATTGATGATGGTACCTGAAGCTTGGGGGAAAGATGCAGGACTTTCTAAAGAATTAACAGCCTTTTATGAATATGCTTCCAGTTTTGTCGCTCCTTGGGATGGCCCAGCCGCTCTCGTTTTCACTGATGGTGAGATGGTTGGGGCTCGTTTGGATCGTAATGGTCTTCGTCCTAGCCGCTATTCTCGCACCAAAGATAATTTTTTAATTTGCTCTAGCGAATCGGGTGTCGTTGATATAGCACCTAGTCAGGTTGTTGAAAAAGGGGTCCTTGGTCCCGGCAATATGATGTTAATTGATACCAAAAAAAGCTTGGTATTAAAGAATGATGAGGTTAAAGAGCATTATTCTAAACAACACCCTTATCAACAATGGGTGCAAGAAAATGTTACTCTTTTGGATGACTTTGCTGCTCAAGAGGAAATTGTCAATGATTATGATGTGAACCAAATGTGGAAAATTTTTGGTTATACAGATGAAACCATTCGAACAGTTATTCTCCCCATGTCAGAAAAAGGAGAGGAACCTGTTATTTCAATGGGCTTTGACAGTCCATTAGCAGTATTATCGAAAAAACCACAGTCTCTCTTTACTTACTTTAAGCAACAATTTGCTCAGGTAACCAATCCTCCTATTGATGCTATTCGTGAGCAATTAGTGGTGTCAACGACAGTCTTTTTAGGCGGTGATGGCAATATTCGTCAAGATAATGCTGATAATTGTGTCAAGGTTCGAGTTGACAGTCCTGTCCTTTCTAGTCAAGATTTTGCAAAATTAGCCAATTTAACAGATGAACGTTACAAGGCAACAACTCTATCCACTGTTTATGACTTAGGAGATTCTGACAATAATCGCCTGCAATATGCTTTGGAAGATCTTTTCAAAAAAGCCGATGAAGCAATTAATCAAGGCAGTAAGATCATCATTTTGTCAGACCGTGGAGTCACTAAAGGTCGCATAGCCATTCCTATTTTGTTGGCAGTTTCCGGTTTGAATAATTACATGGTTGTCAAAGGAAAAGCAAGTCAATTTTCAATTGTTGTTGATACGGCGGAAGCTTTTGAAGTTCATCATTTTGCAACCTTGGTTGGTTTTGGTGCAACAGCTATTCATCCTTATGGGGCTTATGCAACTCTAAAAGCTTTTGATAAGACCAATGACTCTTTTGAAAAATATCGTAAGGCTGCCGAAAAGGGCATTGTTAAAGTCATGAGTCGTATGGGAATTTCAACAGTACTCGGATATAAAGGTGCCCAGCTTTTTGAAGCTATCGGTCTTTCTGCTGATGTTGTTAACCAATACTTTAGAGGAACAGCTACGCGTATTGAAGGTTTGAGTCTGAAGCAAATTGAAAAAGAATACCTAGAACGCGTTGATTTCGCTTTTGGACCGAGAGCCAATGATTTCTTGCCTTCTGGTGGTTCCTATCAGTATAAGACAGATGGAGAGTATCACCTCTTTAATCCACGCTCTATCTATAATTTCCAACAATCCATTCGTCGTGGTGACTATGGTCTCTTCAAACAATATTCAACTGAACTAGATAATGAGGCCTTAAAACAACCGACGACCCTGCGTTCTCTTTGGGAATTTCATTCTAAACGACCAAAAGTTGATTTAGCAGAAGTTGAGCCTGCTAAGGAAATTGTTAAGCGTTTTAAGGTTGGTGCCATGAGTTTTGGCTCTCTTTCTAAAGAGGCGCATGAAACCATTGCTCAAGCGATGAATACTATTGGAGCTAAATCAAATTCTGGTGAAGGCGGTGAAAATCGCAAACGCTTCAAACCGCAAGTTGATGGTCGCAATATTAATTCTAAAATTAAGCAAGTTGCTTCCGGACGGTTTGGTGTTAATGCAGAATACCTCATGTCTGCAGAAGAATTGCAAATCAAATTAGCACAAGGAGCTAAGCCTGGTGAAGGCGGACAACTTCCCGGTCAGAAGGTCTTTCCTTGGATTGCTGAAATTCGCGGAGCAACCCCAGGTGTGCGCTTGATTTCACCACCACCTCATCATGATATTTATTCCATTGAAGACCTAGCACAATTAATTTATGATTTGAAAGCTATCAATCCTTATGCCAAAATCAATGTTAAATTAGTATCAAGTACAGGTGTTGGTACGATTGCTACGGGCTGTGTTAAAGCTGGTGCTGATAAGGTGGTTATTTCAGGTTATGATGGTGGTACAGGTGCCTCTCCTCGTAATTCTGTTCGTGATGCGGGGCTTCCATGGGAAATGGGCTTGGCTGAAGCTCATCAGACCTTGTCTATGAATCGTCTTCGTCAACGTATGACTTTGGAAACAGATGGAAAATTAATGACGGGTCGTGATATTGCTATTGCTACTTTATTGGGTGCAGAAGAATATTCATTTGCTAGTCTAGCTTTGATTTCAGTTGGATGTGTCATGATGCGTGTTTGTTCACTTAATACTTGTCCTGTCGGTGTCGCAACACAAAATCCAGAATTACGTAAAAACTTCTCAGGCAAGCCAGAACATGTGATTAACATGATGACTTTCTTGGCAGAAGAATTACGTGAATACATGGCTGAGTTAGGTTTTCGCTCTGTTGATGAAATGGTTGGTCATGCAGAAGTTTTGAAATCGAGATTTGTTGCACAAGGTAAGGCAAAATCTCTTGATTTTTCAAGGGTTATTGGGAACAGTTTCCCAATTGATCGGAAAAATGAAGATCCTTTTGCTGAAGAACGTCAATGGAAAGAACTGGATGGTTTTGCAGCAGCAGCTATTGAAAAAGGCATTAGTGTTACTATTGAAAATACCATCAATAATGTGAACCGTTCAGTAGGGAGTCGCATGGCTGGTTGGATGGCAGAACGTTATGGAAATGACGCTGTTAAAGAAGGCTTAATTAAATATCATTATACTGGCATTGCAGGACAAAGTTTTGCGAGTTACCTTACACAAGGTTTAGAGTATACCTTGATTGGTGAGGCTAATGACTATATTGCCAAATCTATGTCAGGTGGACGCTTAATTGTCAAACCGCCGCACGACGCAGCCTACGACGTTGAAAATTCACCAATTGTTGGTAATGTCTCTCTCTTTGGTGCTGTCAAAGGTGAAGCTTATTTTGCAGGTCGTGCTGGTGAGCGTTTCTGTGTTCGTAATTCAGGAGCAAAAGTCGTTGTTGAAGGTGTCGGTGCTCACGGCTGTGAGTATATGACTGGCGGTATAGCTGTCATTCTTGGAACGACAGGTCGCAACTTTGCTGCTGGTATGAGTGGTGGTGTTGCCTATGTTTACGATGTTCATGGTGATTTTGCTCAAAAAGTCAATATGGAGATGGTAGATCTTTATCAGATTGGTGAAACTCGTGGTGATGACATCTTAAAAGACATGATTGAAAAGCACTATGAATATACAGAAAGTGTCAAGGCCAAACGTCTTTTGGATAATTGGGATGAAGAGGTGAAAAGCTTCATCAAAGTTTATCCAAGTGATTTCCATGAAATTAATGATATTGAATATGCTCTCAGCCAAAAAGGCATGAGTGGTGATGAACTCGAATTACGTACATTTGAAGTAGCAACTGGCGGCGATGCTACAGCGCAAGAGCGTCAAGCTTTGTTGGCTAGTGTAACAGGAGGGAAATGAGATGGCAGATCCGTTTGGATTTTTAAAGTATGAGCGCAAGGACAATCCCTATCGTCCTGTTAATGAGCGTATCAAAGATTTTGAAGAATTGCAGACAACTTTATCAGTTGAGGAACGTCAAAAGCAAGCTGCTCGCTGTATGAATTGTGGGATCCCTTTCTGTCATGAGGGAACTTTCTATGGTGGCGGTCGTGCTGTTTCAGGTTGTCCCAATGACAATTTAATCCCTGAATGGAATGATTTGATTTATAAGGGCGATTTCAGACGTGCTTTTGAACGCTTGACACGAACTAACCCTTTACCAGAAATGACAGGTCGTGTCTGCCCGGCACCTTGTGAAAAGGCCTGTACAGAAGGCTTAAATGGTTCGGGTGTTACCATTCATGATAATGAACGTTTTATTATTGATAATGCATTTGAAGAAGGCTGGGTAGCTGATTCTGGTCGTCCTATTGAGCGTACAGGTTTTAAAGTAGCTGTCGTAGGTTCAGGTCCTGCTGGCCTGTCAGCTGCTTGGCGTCTTAACCAGTTGGGTCACAGTGTAACTGTGTTTGAGCGTTCTGATCGCTTTGGTGGTTTGCTCATGTATGGTATTCCCAATATGAAATTGGATAAGAAAATTGTGCAACGCCGTATTGATACGATGGCTTCAATTGGTATTAATTTTGTTGCCAATACAGAAATTGGTCGTGATATTACAGCAGAAGAATTATTAGAAAAATTTGACCGTGTAATCTTGGCAACTGGAGCTAGCGTTCCTCGTGACTTGGATATTTCAGGCCGTGACTTAAAAGGCATTCGATTTGCTGTTGATTTCTTAACAGAAACGACTAAAAATCTTTTGGACAGTGACACACACGAATTACCGCCCTTGCTTGAAGGAAAACATGTCTTAGTTATTGGCGGTGGCGATACTGGAAATGACTGTATCGGTACGGCTGTTCGTTTGGGAGCTGCTAGTGTTAGACAATTAGAAATTACGCCGCAACTGCCTGAAAAGCGTCTGCCAACAAATCCATGGCCACAATATCCTATGATTAATCGTACAGGCTATGGACAGGAAGAAGCCGATTTTGTTCAACAGACTGATTTGACGGACTATATCACGTCAACAGTGGAATTTCTTGGTGAAAATGGTCAAGTGACTGCGGTGAAGACAATTAAGGTTGGACCTGGTTTTAAAGCCATTGAAGGAACTGAAGAGGTAATTAAGGCAGATCTTGTTCTTCTTGCTATGGGCTTCACAGGTGCTGAAAAAGCGCTCTTTGACCAATTCCGAGTTGAATGTGTCTATGATGACTATTCAACTCGAAATGAGAAGGTTTTTGTTGCAGGTGATGCACGCCGTGGTCCTAGTCTTGTTATTTGGGGAATTCGAGAAGGACGCAAAACAGCAGAGAAAATTGATCAAAACCTCAGAATGATGGTTACAGAGTGAGAGTAGAACAAAAGAGACAGGACTTTCGTCTCAGGCTTTTCTTTGTTATCAATTAGTAATAGAAAAACTTCTTTTTCTTAAAAAAGTTGAAATAATAATTCGGTATGATGTTACTATTACTAAAAGGAGAAGTTAAGAATAATCGTTATGAAAAAACAATTTTTGGAAAAAGCTGTGTTTACTGTTGCGGCTACGGCAGCAACAGTTGTTTTAGGAAATAAAATGGCTGATGCAGACACTTATACTCTTCAAGAAGGAGATTCTTTTTTCAGTGTTGCTCAACGATATCATATGGATGCTTATGAGTTAGCTTCTATGAATGGAAAAGATATTACCAGTCTGATTTTGCCGGGTCAGACTTTAACTGTTAATGGTTCGGCAGCACCGGATAATCAGGCGGCAGCGCCAGCTGACACTACGCAAGCAACCACTGAAACGAATGATGCGAATGCCAATACTTATCCTGTTGGTCAATGTACTTGGGGGGTTAAAGCTGTTGCAACTTGGGCAGGCGACTGGTGGGGCAATGGCGGTGATTGGGCCTCTAGTGCTTCTGCACAAGGTTACACTGTCGGTAACACTCCGGCAGTAGGGTCTATTATGTGTTGGACAGATGGTGGTTATGGACATGTTGCCTATGTTACAGCTGTTGGTGAAGATGGTAAAGTTCAAGTACTGGAATCCAATTATAAAGATCAACAATGGGTTGATAACTATCGTGGTTGGTTTGATCCAAATAATAGTGGAACACCAGGCAGTGTCAGTTATATTTATCCTAACTAAAATAAAAAAATTAGAGAAGATTTTCTTTTATCAGATTGACGACAAGCTTTTTGAGGCTTGTCTTTTTTGTTTTAGACAAAATAAAAAGCCAATGTCTGTAGACACTGGCTAAGGATGGGGCAAAGAATAGCGTTTTTGCTTAGGCTTAGACAAGCTCTTTAATAATAGTTGCTTGCAATTATGATTTAAGACTTATCTGGTGTCAATATCATAGGAATGATAATAGGTTCGCGTTCTGTTTTTTCATATAAAAATGGGCGTAGTGCATTGACAATAGCGCCATTGACCGATTGAATGCTGGCTTCTTTATTTTTTAGAGCAATACGAATCGCATTGAAAAGAATGCGTTGACTGCTGCGAATGAGATCACCAGATTCACGCATATAAATGAAACCGCGGCTGAGAATATCTGGGCCAGCTAAAATCATTTTGGTTTTAAAATCAACAGTTGCTACTGCTAAGACAACACCATCTTCGGAAAGATCATGTCGGTCGCGCAGAACCGCTGTACCAATATCACCAATACCATTACCGTCAACATAAATATCTTGCGCATTGAAATGACCGGCACGTCTAGCAGAATCTTTGGTTAGAGCTAGGACATCACCATTTTCCATGATGAAAATATTGTCTTTAGGGATACCGGTATCAATAGCTAAGCCGGCATGAACCTTTTGCATGCGGTATTCCCCATGAACAGGCATGAAGAATTTAGGTTTTATAAGGCGCAGCATCAATTTTTGTTCTTGTTGTCCGCCGTGTCCTGATGTGTGAATATTATTGACCTTACCATGGATGACTTCTACACCAGCTTCTTGAATGGTATTGATCAGCTTATTAACACTAGTTGTATTACCAGGAATTGGGCTAGATGAGAAAATGACGGTATCACCGGGCTGCAATTGAACTTGTCTGTGTGTTCCATTGGCAATTCGTGAAAGAGCTGCCATAGACTCTCCCTGACTGCCTGTACACATTATCATGATTTCACTAGCATGATATTCTTTGATTTCATTTGGCTCTATAAAAGTCCCCTTGGGTACTTTTATATAACCCAGTTCAATACCGTTGACAATAGCTTTTTCCATCGAACGTCCAAAGACGGCAATTTTACGGCCTGTTTTGACAGCAGCTTCTGCAGCCTGTTGTAAACGAAAAATATTTGAAGCAAAGGATGCAAATATAATACGTCCATGAATACCTTCGATGATATTCATAATGGACTGGCCAACAACTTTTTCAGAATTGGTAAAAGTTGGGATTTCGGCATTGGTTGAATCAGATAAGAGACAAAGAACGCCATCTTCACCCAGTGCGGCCATGCGGTGGATATCTGCTGGCTCACCAACAGGTGTCCAGTCAAATTTAAAGTCACCTGTACAGACAACTTTACCTTGAGGAGTATGAATGACAATTCCTAGAGGCTCTGGAATTGAGTGAGTTGTTCGGAAAAAAGTGACGCTAAGATTTTTAAAGGTTAACTCAGTATTATGATTAATTTCATACATCTTAGCATCACGCAAGAGACCGTGTTCTTCCAATTTACCGCGGATGAGAGCTAGAGCCAGAGGTCCTGCATAAATAGGAATATTAGCTTGCTTTAAGAGAAATGGAATCCCACCAATGTGATCTTCGTGTCCATGTGTAATGACGAGAGCTTTTATACGATCCACATTGTCAACAATATAAGAATAGTCAGGAATAACATAGTCAATACCGAGCAGATCGTCTTCAGGAAATTTGATCCCTGCATCAACAATGATGATCTCATCTTGGTATTCAATACCGTAAGTATTTTTACCAATCTCACCTAGACCTCCAATAGCATAAACGCCAACTTCTTCAGGTTTTAAATTAATATTTGCCATTTTAGAACTCCGTTAATTGAAAGGCACCTGTTTCTTTTTCATACTCCAAGTGTTTATCTGAAAGAAGTTCTATTAATTCAATATTATAAGCTGTTTTTTCTTCAACTAATTGACGAGCTTGAATACGTCCGTCCAGTTCGGTTTGAGCATCAATATCGAGGTATAAAGTTTTGGTTTGTTCGCGGCGTGGGCTGCTGTCTTTAGTTTCTTGATAGAAAACTTTGTAAATCATAGTGTTCCTTTCTGTCATATCATGATTAATCCAAACTACAAAAAATCAGTCAAATATAACTACATTTGACAAAAATTTATGAAATTTTTACGAGTAATAGATTTAATCTTGATTGTTACAATTACTCAAATTATACCATAATTTAAGGAGTTAGTAAAAGTATTAAAGGAAAATTATTATACTGGGTTCTATCTTTGTTAGTAATGTGAAACCTGTATTATCAACTAAAAATGACAATATCCTCTATTAGACTTTAATTTAGCTCCATTTTTACAGCACCTTTTTGGTGCTTCAGATTTTAACAAGTTTTGTTGTTTCTTTAATGAAAAGATTTATCAGAGAATTGAGAGACTATCTATAAATTTTCTATAGTGACATTAATGTCGTCTGACATTGATGTCACTTTCTTTTTGTTTTTTTATCTTTTATAATAATGCTATACCGTTAAGAAAGGAAAACGTATGAATACTCCAGTTATTGTTGCCAAAGATATCAGAAAAATTTTTAACAAGGCTGTTGCACTTGATGCTATTAGTTTTTCGATTGAAAAGGGTCAAATCTTTGGATTTCTTGGACCTTCAGGTTCAGGAAAAACCACGACAATCAATATTTTAACCGGACAGTTAATGGCAGACAACGGTCAATCCTCTATTTTAGGACAAGACTCCCGCAAATTAACGAGTCAAGAATTAGGAAAAATCGGTTTAGTCGGTGATACCAGCGGTTTTTATGAAAAAATATCTCTTTATAATAACCTGCTTTTTTATAGTAAATATTATGGGGTAGATAAAACGACTGTTGACAATCTCCTCAAGCGAGTCGGTCTCTATGACAGTCGAAAAACAGTAGCCGAAAAGCTCTCGACAGGTATGAAGCAGCGGATGCTTCTAGCTCGTGCATTAATTAATAAGCCTCGCGTTCTATTTCTTGATGAGCCGACCTCAGGTCTTGATCCGGCTACTTCTCAGACTATTCATTCTTTAATTTTAGAACTAAAAGCGGCAGGGACTGCCATTTTTCTAACTACCCATGATATGAATGAGGCTACCCTGCTTTGTGATAAACTGGCTTTGCTTAATGAAGGCCGGCTAGTTGAACAGGGCAGTCCAAAAGATTTAATTCAGAAGTATAATCAAAACAAACAGGTTAAGTTGAGTTATCAAGATGGTTCGGAAAGAATTTTAGATTTTACTGAACTAGGTCAAGCGATGGCTAGTGATAGTGAAAAAATAATTGCAATTCATTCTTGCGAACCGACATTAGAAGATATTTTTATTCAATTAACAGGAGGTAAACTCAATGTTTAGACAATTTATGGCTCTTCTTTGGTTGCGATGTCAGATTATTCTTTCTAATAAGAGCATTCTCTTGCAAGTACTTATGCCTGCAGCTTTGATTTATCTTTATCGTTTTATGATAGACAGTCAGTCTGGTCCAAAAGCCCAAATGGCTCTTGCCTATCTGATGATCTGTATTCCTTTTGCCATTGTCCTAGCTGTAGGCAATCCAATTTTAACTATTTTGGCAGATGAAAAAGAAAAGAAAACACTAAAAACTCTGCTGCTTAGCGGTGTTAATACTAGTGAGTACCTCTTATCAACATTAGTTGTCCCAATTGTCTTAACAGTAGTCTATCTGACGCTTACTCCGCTTATTTTGGATGTGCCGATTGATCATTTAGTAAATTATTGTCTTGTCGGTAGCGCTACAGCTTTAGTAATCGCACTTCTCTACTTATTGTTAGGCTTACTTGTCAAATCACAAGTTATGGCCCAGGTTGTTGCGGTTCCAACGATGCTTATTTCAGCTTTCTTACCAATGTTATCTGGTATGGATAAAACCGTTGCCAAAGTGACAGACTATAGCTTTATGGGCCTTTTTACGAAGTTTTTTACCAAATGGGAAAAATTTTCTTGGCACCATGCCACCTTACAAATATTGAGTTTATTTATCTGGCTTTTGGTTCTTTTGATCCTAATTGTTACAGTAGCTAGACAACAAAAGAAAAGCTAGTTACTCATAAATAAATTAGTCTTCCTTATTACAAGAAGGTTAAAATGGAGGAGAATATGATTGGATTAAATTTTGTCTTTGAAAAAGATGAGTTGCTATACTCACTAAAATTATCAACTCAAATTGATCAAAACTATAGCTTGGATTATTTTGATTTTGATAATCAAAGTTTTGAAGATTTTATTGATTACTTAGAATTCTTAGAATTTGATCAATATGTCTTTATTAAGCTTGAAGAAAATAATAGATTAAAACATCTTGTTAGCTATTTAAAAGCCCAACTTGATATGAAAATTGAAGTAATTGATATTGAAGATCTTGATAACTTACTTGAAAATTCTAAAATACAGGAAATTAAAACTGAATTGGAAAATCATGATTTATATCACAAACTAAGCTCTCTTAAGACAGAGCAAATCTTTCAAAATGGCTTTAAAGCCTTTAAAACTGCTACTTATACAAATTTGCCTAAAGGGTTATTGAAACACGCTTTTGTTGATGATTTGGGGAAATTTATTTCAGAAAATCATAATTTACTAAATCATTTTGCAATCAACAGTGCTGTCTATACAAATAACAAAGTTGTTAAAGAAGAGTGGCCTATTATTATTAAATCTGTGGCAGATTTTGAAAAGCTAAACTTTAAGATTTTGAATCAGGAGTCTTTGAGAAAACTTTTTAGGCAGTTTGTCGATTCTGGACGAATCAGTTTGACAAATTATATTGCGGATTATGGTGTATTAGCGGGAATTGCTAAATTAAATTCCTTATACTTCATGGAGGGGCAGTTTTATTTAGATTCTCAAGCGAAAATGAGACTTGGGAATTCAGGAGACAGCTACCAGAAACTCCATAATCAAGCTAGTTTGCAATTATCGGAAATTGATAATTTATTAATAAAAGAGAATGTAAAATATTTGTTGACAGCCTTGTTAGATATTACATATATTTACGGGGAAGTAGATTTTATTACCCCATATAACAACTATCAAATTGAAGCAGTCGATTTACCGCTTAAGCAGTTAGAATGGATTGTCTTTAAAAATGATAGTGCACATTTTGCTTTTAATGTTAAAACTGGGCGTTTATTTAAAGTGAATGATTTAGTTACCCAATATTTAGAATACATCATTAAAGATAAGACCGGTAACATTGACAATAAGAAATTAATGAGTCAAGTGAAGGAGAAGCTGCAAGTATATGGATAAATCATTAATTTTTAGTAAGCTTCAAAAAAGAGCAGAAGAGCTAGAAATCATTGAGAATCTTTATGAGGATGATATCTTTGCGTACTACTACCGATCAATTGTTAATCAAGATGAATTGTTAGAGGATGATATTGACAGCTATAAACAATTTTTTGATAAGTCAATGCCCATTTTAGAAATTGGTAGTGGGACAGGTAGAATTTTTAACCCTTTATTTGAAGATGGCTATAATATTTTTGGTTTAGAGCCTGCAAAAGAAATGGCAAAGTATATTACCAATGAAGGCCGAGATAGGATTTATTCTCTTACCCTACAAGAAATTGGGAATCTTCCGCAGAAAAACATCGAGGTCATTATTATTCCAGCAACTTCAGTTTCGCTTTTCAGTCATGGAGATTTCTATGATTTTTTGAAAAAGATTAAAGAAACTCAGCCCCATATCAAGAGAATTGTATTTGACTTCTTAAAAGAAAGCTTTTTTGAATCAACGGCTGGCCTTATACAATCTAGCCAAATAGATGGTGAAAAATTTTACAATGTTAACTTTTTTGATCAATCTGAAGAACGGATTATCTACAATTTGGTAAGTCCTCAGAAAATAGGTTTTTCTGTTAAATATTCTTATTCCTATGAAATATTAGAAAAACTGTTTAAAGAATCAGGTCTTAGATTGAAAATTATCAAAGATTTAGATAATTATGCCATGGTAGAAGGAGTTTTTCATGGGGAAGAATAATTTGCTTTTAATTGGTTCAGAAAGCCATATTTGTCAGGGCTTTTTGAAAAATTATTCCGAGGATTTTGATCAAATCGTTGGAATTGATTTTCCTAAAAAATCTAGCAGTTTAACAACGTACCTTTCTGTTGATTTTCGACAAGATGATTCTTTCCACAAGATGGAAACCTTTTTAAAAGAATTAGACCTAAACTTTTCCAGCGTTGTGTTTACTTCTGGTATTAATTATATGAATGATGCATTTGGAGTGACACTTAAGGACTGGGAAAACACATTTGATATTAATGTAAAGGCAGCTCTCTTTTCTATGAAGGCAATTTATAGCTATCTGTCTGACAAAGCTTCTATCGTTTTTATAGCTTCGCAAAATGGTGTTGTTGCTCACGAACAAAGAATAGATTATGGGCCTGCCAAAAGTGCCTTAATCCAATTGGCAAAAAATCTATCAGTTGATTACGCTAAAATAGAGGATAAGGATATCAGGGTCAATACAATCTCGCCTTCATATATCATTAATGATAGTAATAAGGAACTGTTATTTTCGAGCTTTGGGAAACGCTTATTAGCAAAGATTCCTTATAGGAAGTTTGTGACTGTTGAAGATGTTAGTCAGACACTATTTTTCCTTCTAAGTAAGAACAGCAGAGCTATGCGTGGACAAAATCTCATTTTAGATTATGGTTATACTATCATTTAGGAGGTAGATAATGTATCAAACAATAGAAGAATATAGGGATATTCAGTACCAAATTAACGATAATAGAAGATGGCTATATAATGTCCGAAACGATCGTATGATTACGTCCAACCATCATTTGGAAAAGTATTTGGAAGCTATTGAAGAACCTGATAACCCTCTGCACGATTTTTATACCTCTCCTTATAGGAGAGGAAAATGGACCAACTTTCACCTGATTAGACTAATTTTAGATAGTTCTAAGATTAATGCTTTCTATAAAATTTCTTTATTTTTAAATAGATGGTATTTAACACTTTTGATGTTAATAAGCAGTTTTATCTTGCTACCTATTGTAGCAACAGCAACCTCTGTTGATTTGACTCATTTTTCACTGGGACACTTTTCAGCTTGGGATATGGTAGCTATTTATTTTGTGACTACTGTGATAATTCTCCCATTGCATGAGTATGCTCACTTCTCAGTTTATTATAAGTATTTGAAACCATCTAAAGTTACTTTTGGATTCTCTTTGAGATATTTTTCTATGCCTGTCTTCTTTATCAAGGTTCCTTTTTATAAAATCTTAAAAGAAAGAAAGAAGAATGAGTTGGTTTTAGCTGGTGTAAAATTTCAAGTTGCCATTTGGTTTTTCTTAACCTTAATAGCTTTGATATATCCATCTAATTTCCTATTTGGATTAATCATTGTCAATCTAGGACTTATTGTTACCAATTTATTGCCGTTTTTAAAATTAGATGGTTATTGGTATCTTAGCAACTTGCTTAAGGTAGAGGACTACATGGCTTATTTCAAGGATATGTTTTCAAAGAATAAAAAGTTCAGATTAGATATCTTTTTGTTAGGTATCGTAAATTTTCTTATGATCATTCTTTCCATTATTAGTTTTATTCATAGTTTACTTGGCCATTTTATTTAGAAGGTGAGGAGAAAAATGAAAAATTATGCTTTGCTAAACGGTGCTTATGATAATAAAACCATGTATGATTTCAAGCCCGTCAGGGCAGATAACACTTATTTATATGATAGTCAAAATAGGAAGTATCTTGATTTAAGAAGTGGTTTATGGAATACTTCACTTGGTTATATTGATTCTCTCTACCAGCGGGTTTCCAAGCGATTTGATCAAGTATTAAATAAAAAACTCCCTTATCTTGATATTCATTCTTTTCAACATGATATTTACGATGAAGTGGCCCAAAAAGTCTTAGAGCTAACAGGGCATGCTTTTAAGCGAGTTCTTTATACGAATTCTGGTTCAGAAAATACAGAATTAGCTTTAAAAATCGCTGATTATACCAATAAGAAGAGGGGAAATAATCGTATTCTAGCCTTTAAAGATTCTTATCATGGAACCTTCTTTGGCGGTGTTTCAGTGAGTGGTATTGATCAAGGAATCAATAGTTCTTTCTATCCGAAATATGGAGAAGTAACGTTTATAGACTACCCCAAATCTGCAGAACAAGAAAAAAATGTCCTAGATTATATTGCCAATGTAGCTTCCTTCTATGATGTCATGATGATTGAACCGATTTTGGCTTCGGCAGGTATCTACTTTGCCAGTACAGATTTTTTCAATGCACTTTTAAAACTACTGAGAAAAAATCAAGTTTTGATTGTCTTTGATGAGGTAGCTACTGGATTTTTTAAAACAGGGAAGCCGTTTTATTTCCAACAGTTATCTGAAAAACCGGATATTTTATGCCTCAGTAAAGCTATTAATAACGGCATTACGTCTTTTGGCTGCGTCTGTGTTAATGAAGAAGTTGATGCAAAATTACAGAAAAATCCCAAAACGATGGAGCATTTCTCAACTCAAAATGGGAATCTTTTAGGATTAGAGTCGGCTAATATTGTTCTGGATTACTATCTTAAGTCTAGAGACGTTATAGAAGGCAAAGTCAAAGATATTTCTGATAGTATTTCAAATGTCTTAGATTCACAAAATGTGTTCTACCGTAATCAGGGAATTATGACAGCGATTAGGACAGAAAGCAACCAATCGTTACAGCTAATGAAGTCGTTAGAAAAACTTGGGATACTTACTTATCTTTACGTTAATGAAGAAGAAGAGGGACTGTCTATTATGCCACCGATTAATATTAATCTAAATGTTTTAGAAAAAGCTCTCAAATTGATTTCTAAAAAAATTGAAAGTCAAAATTCTTTTTAAGCTCAGTTTTTAGAGATAAAAACTTTGAAAGGGGGTGATGAAATGGAAGAAAAGAAGCAAATGTCTAATGTGAATCTTTATCAAGAAATTGAAGTTGACGAATTAAACACTAACTTTGGAAAGTTAATTTGGCAAGCATTGTTACAGCCAGTTATTTTATAGCTTAATCAAATTTCTAATATAATTTTGAAGGGAGGTGATAGAATGAAAGAACAAATTAAAGAAATGATGCCTATTATAGAATTTGATGAAATTACTTCAGACGAATTAAATGGTTGGGGGTCTTATGCTTTAGGAGTAGCAGTAGGTGCAGGAGGAAGTTTAGCTGTTGCTGTTGCTATCACTTAATATAGAGAGGAGTTCCTGTGAAAATATTACTTTCAAGAAAGCTACTCTATTTGGAAGTTTTCATAACATTAATATTAGCATATTTAGGTTCAAGTTTTTTTAAGAATCATGAGATATTAACGAATTTTCAAATTTTGTTAGTTAGTACCTTGTCGATTCTTACTGTTTTTACAGCAGGAGTCGCAGTTGCAAATTTTAAAACAAATCAAGAAATTAAAAAGAAGGAGGAAAAAGATGGAAAAAGAGTTGATGTTTGAAGAGGTCACAGTTGAAGAGCTGAATGGAATTAATCTTAATGACTGAAAAAGCAACACTTTTCTGTACAAAATTTATAAAGTGTTTTTATTAAGCAATG
>ERZ781271.33-NODE-33-length-65255-cov-13.943650_pt1 | contig 65255 bp, 91 predicted proteins | sample MGYA00375849_ERZ781271 | MGnify/ENA primary metagenome ERZ781271 (study PRJEB29790, sample SAMN06051245) | human gut metagenome | host: Homo sapiens | place: USA: Cincinnati, Ohio | collected 2013-06-10 | study: EMG produced TPA metagenomics assembly of the Gut... | reverse complement strand
GTAACACATGCAGTTGACTGTTACTAATAGGTCGAGGGCTTAACCAAAAGAATGAATCTGACAAAAATTCAATGTGTAGTTTTGAAGATATAAGAGAAGGAAAACCATTAATTATTATGATTAATGGTTTTTTTGCATGTCATCAGTTACTTACAAGCGTATTGGGTCACTGAAATAACTAGATAATGTTAACACTTAATTGTAGGAGATCGTACCATTGATTATATGATTGGTTCTGATAACTTCTGAGAATGAACAGGTTCGAAGATTATTTACTTACAAAAGAAGGCGATTTTAGTATGCAAGCTGGACAGCATACAATAACTTATCAGGCATACGATTCTCTTGCAGAAGGACAGTATTATATCTATATAATAATAACAATACAGATTATACAACAACAGCTGAATACGATTGGTCTGCATATGTAAGTAGTGCTCAGTTACATGAAAATATTCTATAAAACTAAAAAGACGACCATTTAAGGTCGCCTTCTTATTAACGTACAGTTACATGATTACTAACGTATAATAATTTCGCCAAATACAGCTGAGTAATCTATATAAATGGTAGGTTTGCCACTGTCATATACTTGTTTCGTATTATTTCTCATTGATCCGAGGATCTGTGAACCTGATGTTTTGACATGTACATTTGATGGAACTAATAATTGAACTTCTCCAAACACACTTGAACAATGAATAACAATATCTTGTGTAATAATAGCACCTGATAAATCTACTTGCAGTTCACCAAAGACAGAACTTAAGGTTGCACCGTAGAAGTTTTCTCTAGGTATGAATATCTTCCTTGACTGAAAGACGGTAGTATAATTTGAAGCATTTTTATCATAATGTATTTCAAAATCATTAAAATTCTTATTAATCGATGTACGGGCCATGTTCCTGAATATAATCCCCAGACCAATGATAATTAAAATAATAGGAAAAATTAATTTACCTGTTAAAGCCTTATCGATTACATCTTGGCGCATTAACAGAAGTAATATACCGATTGTTAAACCAATTACTGAACCAATGTGGATACCATCAGAGATAATGTGTATAAAACAAGGAATAATTATGAACAATGTCCACCAACCAGGGAAAAACAGTGTAATATTCCATAGACCAAACATATTACCTACAATTAGGATACCAATACATATAAAAAACAATCCCCAAAGGGATGAAGATAATCTTTTCCTCATACCAACAATCACGCCCCTTTCTAATAATAGAGTAACGTATTTTACAGTGATAAACAAGTTACATTTGTCATAATTTCTAGCCTTATTGTTGTCATATATTTTCAAACATAATTCACACATTTTACAAGGATAATACACAAACGATAGGTATAATTACGCTATCAAAATGCGCATAAAGGAGGAGTCCATTAATGAGTGGAACCGTTAAAAACAAGGGAAGAAGATTTTCAATAAAATATAAATTCGTTAGCTTGTGCCTAGTAATAATACTTATAATGATGTTAATCAATAATACAATAGCGTTAAGCTATGCCAAAGATACGTTAGAAGATTCGATTCAAACGAATATGGTAAATCTAGCACAGTCCTATTCAGATGTTATAGATACGAAGCTAACAAGAATTAATGAATCATTAAGCATGTTATTAAGTTCTGATGCGATTGCTACTTACATCTCGTCTAATCAAGAAGATAATTCGAGGGAGGCAGAGAACCTGGCAAATATGTTTATGAATGTTAATAGTACATATGAAAGTATCAGTTTTATCAATACGGATGGTACTGTTATATATAGTACAGATGAAACCGTGAAGGGAGAAGATATATCTTCTGAGAGTTATTATACTGAGCTAAATCAAAGAAGAAATTATTCATTAAGTGATGTTTATATAAGTAAAAACACCAATGAATTATCCATACGAATGTTGGTATCTATTCGTGGCGGTGCAGGAAGTTTGATGGAGGGCACTATAGGAGGTCCACAGGGCAGTGAACAAGAAGTTATTACAAAACCAGAGACTGAGGGAGCAAATAATACACAAGAAGTAGTTGGGGATACAATGGAATCTGGCCGGGCGGCTGAAGGTGCAATTATGATTGTAATACCAGTAAGTACTATTACAGCAGACAGTGGAAATATGCTAATAGATGGTATAGATTCCAGTGAATGCAAAATTGTAGATTCTAACAATTCGATTCTATATAGTAAAGATACGGAGGAGATTGGGAGTCAAATTACCAATGAAGATATAGTAGGACAGTTGTCTTCTTACTCTAAACAACAAGAGGATACTCAAGAGACTACAGATCAACAAGATGGAATTGTTAATGAGAAGACGGAAAGTTATTTTAGATATAAAGAGAATGGGATTGTCAAAATAGCATCTATTACTAAATTAGGAAATACGAATTGGTATATTATACTCTCTGGAGATCAATCAGAATTGTACTCCTCAATGAATTCTGTGATTAATAAGATTATAATTGCTTGTACTGCAACATCAATTCTGCTGATATCGGTAGCCTATATCTTAGCAGATCGTATTACAAAACCACTTAAGAAACTAACGGAATTAATTAATGATACAGCAGAACTAGATTTTCAAACGGATGTAATCGAATATGAGTTGATTAAGATGAATAAGAGAAAGGATGAGACAGGGGAGATAACAGGTTCCATTCAAATGATGCGTAAAAAGTTACGAAATGTAGTGAATGAAATTCAACAAGTAACGAAGGAATTAAGTATTAATAATAATACATTAATCGATATAAGTAACAAGGTAACCAATCATGTAGAAAAGAGTGTTATAACTACAGATGAGTTGTCAGAAGCGATGCAAGAAAATAGCGCATCAACTGAGATGATTTATAAAAATATAAGTGATATTGAACGAAATACAACTATAATACGAGACATGACGAATGATGGAGCAAAACTTTCTCTTACGCTTAAGGAAAAAGCGGAGAATATTCAAGATAAGACACGACAGTCAATAAAAGAAATTACTAGTGTATACAAGGATATAAGAGAAAAAACTAGTATTGCAATGGAGCAATCCAAGTCTGTAGAACAGATTTATGAGATGGCAAACGTTATTAAAGATATAGCAAGCCAGACCAGCTTATTGGCGTTAAATGCTTCTATTGAAGCAGCTCGTGCAGGGGAATCTTGCAGAGGATTTGCTGTAGTAGCAAGTGAAGTCGGTTCATTAGCTGAACAGTCAGCAGCAACGGTAACTAATATTAGCGCGATCATTCAGCAAACGAATACGGCAGTTGACAGTATGAAGAAGAGTCTTGAACAGACGAGAGAGTTTTTAGAGAATCGTGTATTGTTAGATTATCAAGAATTTGGTAATATCAGTGAAAAGTATAATGAAGATTCTCTTGGTATGAATCAAAATATGATGGCTATATTAAACGAAGTAAAGGAACTTACAGAAAATATGAAGGAAATTCACGTGTCCGTCTCTGATATAACAGAACGTATGGAGGATGCTACTATTAATATTAAGGATGTGGCATCACAGAATACAGACATTAATCAGTTAACCACCCATACATGTGAAGCGGTGTCTGAGAATAGGGATTTAGCAGAACAATTGAATTCCAGTATTTCTGAATTTAAACTGTAAACTAATTTAATTACGTTGTTTGTAATCGATATACGTATTGTAGATTAATCCAAATAGTACAAGGATACCACCAATAACTTTACCAATGGATAAGGTATCATATCGTAACCAATCAATAATAATTCCAGTAAATATCTGACTGATGAATAGTATTATGGTTAATTGGAAGGCAGATATTTTAGGGGTGATATAATTAGATAGTAAGATAGAGAAAACTCCTACGATACCACCAAGATACATGATATATCCGCTTATTTTATCTGGAAAAGCCCATGATGGAGCAATTTCTTTTGAGATAAGTAGCACAATTAAAGAAACAATTCCACCTGTTAGATAATTATAGAAAGTACTAGCCCTATTACTGATGTGTTTACTTAGTTGAGCATTGGTAGTACGGCTAATAATAACAGTAATCCCACATGTTATAGCTGCAAAAAATGCCATAATTAATTCCCCTTTCCTTTATAAGAACATAGCAAAGATCCCTAGAAGGATGCTACCTAGTCCAATTAGCTTGTGCTTATTAAATGGGTGTTTGATACTCCCTAGAAAACCATAATGATCAATTATTAAGGAAGTAGTTGTTTGTGCAAATAAACTTATTCCTAATGTTATTGTAATACCTAGATACATTGTACTCAAATTATTGAATACAACTGTTAATACTCCAATGGTTCCACCTAGATAGAGATATAATGGAATCTTTTTGTTTTCTTTTTTGAATTTATTCCTTTGTATGACATAAAACAGTGTAATTAAGGTAAGCCCTGATAAATGAATAAATACAGTAGCATGGTAATTTCCGATATGAGAAGCTAATTCACCATTCATCATAGTCATTGTGGTAATTAAAATGCCGTTGAGTACTGCTAGTAGCTGTGTCATAGTAGTTCCTTTCTTATTTTTACTAATTTAAGACTATTACACATTACAGAGAGTCTTGTAAGAGTCTATATAAATGATTTAGTACGATTATATGAATAATTCTTGCATAAGTATATGACATATGTCACACTATATATAGAAAATATTTCTTATGGTGTTATTAATTTGAATTAAGATAAGGATATTGGGTTAATAGAAGAGTTTTTTTACTAAAGATTTGAGCAGTTGAAAGTTTCTAGACTTGGGAGGGGGAGGTTTATTACTATGGAAATAAGTCATAGTGAGAAATTATATAAATTTTATCTAGATAAGTTTGAGTTCCAGAATATTCTAACATTAGAAAATCGGTATGAGATTCAATTATGTGAATTTCAAGCAGGTGAATATGTTTGCCGTGCAGGAGATGAAGCCAATTTTATTTATTTCTTTTTAGAAGGACAGGCTAAAGTATATACAACGACGGAGTCGGGAAAATCATTATTATTTTCTTTCTACCAAGAATTTGAATTTGTTGGAGATGTTGAGTTGATGATTGGTAAAGCAATGGTTGCCAATGTGGAATGTATAACGAAAGTGATTTGTTTCCGTATATCTACGGTAAGGTATCGTAACATATTATTACAGGATAATAAGTTATTGCGTACAATTGCAGCACAATTGGCTTCAAAGTTAAATAATATATCAAGTAATAGTGCAAGAAATCTATTATACCCATTAGAAAACCGTTTAGCCGCATATATTATCTCTATGAGTACGGAGTTGTATTTTAGTGAGAATCTTGTTCAAACGGCTGAATTATTAGGCACAAGTTATCGTCATTTATTACGCTGTCTCAAAAAGTTTTGTGAGAATAGGTACATGGAAAAGTTAGAGAATGGTTATCAAATTAATGATTATGACAAATTAGTTGCATTAGGTGAGAGTGTGTATAAATAGATTTGCAAAATTGAGACTCATCGTATCGCCGAATGAGTTCATGATGCAATCGAGAGTGAATTCGAAACAGTGAAACATTGTATGGTTCATGTTAATCCTAACAGACAATAAGATAGAATTGACATAGCAGCAGGAATATCTTTGATCCGTAGCTGTGTCACCTTTTGTAGAATAGATGAAAAATAAAAAATAATGAATAAATTTTTAAAATTATATTGACAATTAACACAACTTAATGTATTATATAGAAGAACCGTTGATGAACGGACAACATAATTTAATACATAGGGGTATAGTTCAGCTGGTAGAATAACGGTCTCCAAAACCGCAGGTCGTGGGTTCAAATCCTACTGCCCCTGTCACAAACCTTGTAAATCAAGCATTTACAAGGTTTTATTTTATCTAAAAAACGAGCTTATGGCAAATGTTATGGCAAATGATTTTTATTTACCATAACTAGTATAATGCTCGTTCAAAAATATCTACGGTTTGTTTTTTCATTTTAGGAGTTACATGAGAATATGTATTCATTGTAATCCTTATATCAGTATGACCAAGTCTTTCTTGTACGTCTTTCATTATAGCTCCATTTTCTATTAATATCGTAGCATGGGTATGTCGTAACATATGAAAATTGAATTCAATATCAAGTGCTTTTTTGGTTTTCTTAACAAGGTACTTAACTGTTTGATTGGTGAATAATTCACCACCATCTTTTTTACAAACAAAGTCTATAGGAGTACTGGATTCTTTTTTATCAGTATCATCAATTAACTTAATGTGTTTTAGTCCATCAATTTCTTCAACATCATAATACGTATTTTTATAGAATTCTCCATAGTACATCTTTGATTCTAGTTGACGTTTCTTTTCACGTTTTAATATATCAAGCAATGTTTTACCAAAGTCTACAGTTCTAGGTTTCCCACCTTTTGTTTTACCAAGTTCCCATCGTTTTAATTCCGTGTTGTAAAACATAGATTTGTTAATACGTATAGTCATGTTAGTAAAGTCAATATCTTCCCATGATAATCCACATACTTCACCAGCACGTGCGCCAGTATGATAGGAGATAAGTAGAGCCATGTAATACATGGGTTCTGTATTTACTGATAAGATCTTTTGAAAAGTATCAGAATCTATAATTTTAATCTTACTGTCATCTTCAAAGTCAAGAAAAGTATCGAGGTTCCTATTAATCTTCTTTCTTTGAACATAGAGCATAGGATTATCTTTGATATACTTCTTAGGATATACAGCATATCGGAAAGCACCATTCAAAACAACCAAATGTGCTTTGAGTGTACTTGGAGCATATTTCTTTTGTTTTCCATCAAGATACTGTTGTAAATCATCGATTGTGACATCTTTTAATTTCTTATCTCCTAGGATAGGTTTAATGTGATTATTAATAGCATTAAGATAATCACACCGAGTACCATGACGAAGTACATCTTTTACACATTCGTCATACCAAATATCCAAAAGATTTGATACTGTCATATCAGTTGGTATAAATACTTTACCAGAACGTTCGGTTTCTGCTATTGACTGTAGCATGAGTGATCTAGTTTCAGCTTTATCGGTAGTTCCTTTTTTGCAGATTCGTACACCATTATACATGTAACGGTAATACCAATTGTTACCTTGTTTAAAGAGAGATCCTTTTGTAACCATAATTGTTCTCCTTTCATGTTTTTTTGCATAAAAATAGCGTGGTTGACTAAACCACACCAAAGATGATAAAATATTTTTGCAAGGTACTTTATCAGTTTTGGTCTGGTATAGTATGTAGTTTAGCCGTTCCTGTTGGCGCAGGGGCGGTTTTTTTGATAAAAGATTAAAAAGTTGTGTATATATTGACAATTCGTATATAAACTATTATTATATAAACAAGTCAATGAGAACATGTGTTCTTATGTTTGATTAAAAACATTTTGTGAAGTATAATAGTAGTGAAAGGTGGTGTGTTTATGAACAGGATTATTAGTAAGATAAAATATTATTCGGGTTTTATAGTACCCGTAATTATAGTAAGTTGTATTTTTTGTCTTGATAAATCTTTTGAAATAACTATAAATACAATTGAAAAGACAGATGATCTTGTGGGAATTATAACAAGTTTAATAGGTATTTTACTAACCGTTCTAACCATTTATCTTTCTTTTCCAAAAAGTGAAGACATTAAGAGAAGAATGAAAAATTCTGGGCATAATTATATCTTACTTTCCAATATAGCAATAGGTATAATAATACTTACACTTTCGCTACTTATATGGTTATTTACTTCTCATAATAATTGGGTAGTGTATTTATTTTGTGGAGGATTATCTAATACATTAATAACATTTTACTATATACTTGTTTTAAGTAAGTTCTCTTAGATGCTGGATAAGAAACTCTGCTAAACAGTTTTTAATATAATTTATATTTGTTACAGTATCATCAGAGATTTCTAGTGGTACTGTTTTTGTGTATATATTCTCAATAAAATCTAATGTTTCGTTTAATCCAAATTCATTTTTTCCAATCAATCGTAATTTTTCTAATTCGCCTTGAGTGTTTTGCTTTTTCCAAGACAATAATTTAGGTATTATTGTCTTGGGCTTTGCATTTTCTAGGCGTAATGCTATCTTTACCTTGGTCGATGTAAAGTCTGAATCGAGAGCATCATTTAATGGTGGGATATAATTTTTGGAATAAGATCTTCCTAATTCGTATTCTAACCAAGATAACTCAGATAAAGCTTGACCTCGTGCTGTCATATCTTCAATCATTTCAGGCAGGATTGTAATTTTAGAACAATTATTAGAACGTTCCCAAATAAGTTGGCATAGAGCCTCATGTATTTTAGTTATCTTTCTATTAGCAATTACAGCCATTCTATTTCTCAAAAAATCTACATAGAAAAATGTATAGCTTTCTAATTCGGATTCGTTTCCAATAGTTGTAAAAGGTTTTGTTTCTTTGGTTTTTTTATTTCTTTCCAGCATAAAATTTGTTGGTTTTATTATTTCTTTAACAGAACAAGTTCCAAATATTTTTGTTTTGTCATATTCTATTATATCAAAGAACAACTCTTTTTTTTCAAACTCCAGTGTGTAATAGTCTATGTTTGGAATAGCTGAATGAAAAATATCGTAGGTAAATTTATTTATATGTTCATTATTCATTCCATTTATTGTTATACATGGCTCTGGCTCAACGTAATAGAATTTTATTATCTTTGTTATACTCATTTTTTCCCTTTCTTTGTACTGATAAAAAGTATTCAAAAAAATTTATGTATTGAGCCTTAATTGAATTAAGGCTTTGTCAATTCCTGTACATCTTGCAAATTGGTCTATTGTAAATCCTTTGTATTCTTGTATCATATCATCAGTAATTAAGTAAAAGGCTGCAAATAAATTAGCTCTTTTTTCTATTTTAGAAGATAATAGTAAGGTTTTATTTCGAATAAAGTAACAGCTCGTCTTTTTGTCCAGTAAGGCATGACCAAGTTCATGAGCCATAACTAAGCGTAATTCGTTATTTTCTAATTTATTACTTAAGAATATATAACGATGATTCTTTAAAAACATATAATGTCCCTCATGTTTGCAATTCCCTATTTGATAAAGTATTCCTAAATGGTCAGCAAGTTCAAAAGGGTCAGAAGTTTGATAGAGTTTTTTATAATGTTCTACAAGATGTTTTATTCGCTCTATTTCCCCCATAAGTATACCTACCTTTTATATTTCTTTGGTGTGTACTTCTCTTTATTGATTAGTTTAAGCCTTCTTAGTGCAATCAGTAATTCATCTCGGAATAATTCTGCAGCTTCTGGATCAAGTTCTTCACCATTGTAACTTGCAGGTCCATCTTCACCTGATGAGAGTTTTTCCATGATTCGTTCTAGGTCTTTTGCTATATCTCTTTCGTCTTTTGGAGTAAGTTCTCTTTCGTTTTTATCTTGTTCTTTTCCTGTCATAAGGTAATCCACTGTAGTTCCTAAACAATCAGCTATTTTCTTTAATTTTTCGTTTTTAGGATTACTTCTTCCGTTCTTCCAATCAGAAAAAGTTGATTTTGTAATACCACTAATTCGCGCTACGTCCGAATCTTTCAACCCTTTTAAATCTCTTAGTTTACAATAGTTTTCATACATTATTATTACCTCATTCAAAAAAATTTTAAAATCCGTACAAAAAGTATTGACATGTTATGAAAACCGAACTATAATAGAAATGTAAAGTTCGGAAATCAGAACAAGCCATTTTGTTTATTATTATTAATTACCAAATATATTATAACTGATTTCCGAACTAATTGCAAGAAAAAGTTCGGAAAGGAGTGAAAGAAATATGTATAAAAAATATGTTGAGCTTCGAGATAAAGCAAAACTTACTGACTATGCAGTGAGTATGATGACTGGAATAACGAAGTCAACATTTACAGACTGGAAAAGTGGTAGGAGTAAGCCCAAAGTAGACAAACTAAAAAAAATAGCTGATTACTTTGGTGTAACAATTGAATATTTTTTAGAAGAATAGGAGGTAATCCATGATAAAAACAGAATTATGGAACGGTTATCAAAACCGTTTTGTTGAAAAAGATGGTGAGTGGTGGCAGTTGCAAAAGATGTGGCTATCAATTATAGAAGTTAGGTGGGCTTGGTATGAGTAAAGAATCTGAATTAAAAGTACTACATTTCGATTTAGAAAAGAAAGTATTTGAGGTTAATGGAGTACCGCTCCCAAATGATTGCGATAAATTAGATTTGTCATTTGAGAACGGTGAATGGGTATTAACATATAATGCAAGGATAACATTGAGCAGACGTTAGGGAATGAACTTTGATACGATGTCTATTACCTCGGTTAAATCATTTTTAAATCGGTTTTCCATGTATACTATTGCGTTATCATCGAGCTCAAATTCATCACCTATGTAAACGTGTAAATATTTTTTCTGACCTAATTCCATTTTAGTATCAGATATATCTGTATATTGCCACTTAGAAAGCACAATATCAGACTTGAAATATTCATTAGTGAATCTTTTTGAATCGCGTTTTGATATCCCATGATCTCGCCTAGTTAAGTATTCTTTGTATAGGCAGCAAATCATTTTATCAGCATCTCTGGTTAGTGGTGGCATTGTGTTACCTCCTGCTTGAAGTTCTAGTTGCTGCTGGAGTTTCTTTATAGCAGATTGATTAAGTTTAATTTTAACACTCGTCATAAACACTCCTTTTAAAAGTATTCCGTCTGGCACACGGTACTTACATTATAGGAGAAAATACAAAACATTACAAGAAAGGAAGATTATATGAATGAATTACAAACAGTGACAAATCAAACACCTATTGAAATCGCACTTGGGATTGATGAAGAAGGTATGACTACAGCAAAGAAGTTATATGCTTTTCTCAAATTAGATAAGAAGATAGTAATTAGTCGTGTCAATTCGGTTGATAAAGACCTTCAGAACTTCAAGCAGGATTTACCACTCTTAGGTTGTGATATGGATCGTATTACAACAGCAGTAAAGAAGATGGGGGTTAAGTGCCTTGGAGGTAAAGATAGTAACTCTTATAAAGATAATTCTATGCGTACAAAGGTTTACACGGATATTTATGAGCAATTAAAACGACAATTCGGTGTTAGCAGTTACAAATCATTAAAGCGTAACCAATGTGATATGGCACTTAAGATAATTGAACATTATGCGTTACCAATGATATTACAAGAAGAAATTCGAGATTGTAACGCACAGATGGCATTGCAATAAGGAGGGAATACATATGTCAGATGAATTACTTTTAACAAGTGAAGTTGCAAAGATATTAAAATGCAATCTTAATACAGTAAATGATTATATAAAAGCAGGATTACTGCCTAGATTAAAAATAGGACGTATTAGTAAATGTAGACGACTAGCAGTTGAAGAATTTATGAAGAAGTATGAGGGTTATGATCTTACTGATCCATACAATGTGAAACCAATAGAGGAGGCGAAATAGATGGAAAAAAGAACTTTGACAGATTACGTTTTTGATTACTATTTAAACGGTAGTACAGTTGTTATAGAGAATGGACAAGTAGTTGGATTTGAAACAGAAGAATAAAGGAGGGCCTATGAAACAGCCGAAGAAACCAACTCGTAGACAAAAGGAAATCATTAGAGACAACATGTTTGTTGTGAATAACTGGTTTGTTATTAGTGAAACTGATTTTTATTTACACATCATAAACAGAAATAATGGTAAGAAAAAAATGATTACAAAATATCCAACAAGGGAAAGGAAGACATGCAATGAGTAGACATGCAACCAAACAGAATGGAGTATCAGCATTGATACATAAGAAACCAGGAGCTGTATATATGAGAAAGGAGTACACATGCAAAGATTATATGCTTTAGATACAGAAGCGGTAGACTGTGTAGAAAAGACTGCATTAGAAGAATTACGAAAGAATCCAAATGACTTATATGCAAAAGGAAAACTAGCAGGATTATTAGCCATTGGAGCAATAAAAGAATCCTCAGAAGCGGGAACTTCAAAGGATTCAAGCACTAAATAAAATTAACAACACTAATGTAACATATTGGGAGGTAGATGTCAATGTTGCAGATTGTATTTTGCAACGATGATACGTGCAAACACAATAAAAATGGTACATGTACAGCTAAAACACTGATACATGATGTACAAAGTATCGAGAGCAGGAACGAGATATTTGTAAAGTGTGTAACGTATGAAGATTTGAGGTGTGAAGATGATACCAGATAACCTTGATAGATTTGATCTATATGACAGAGAGAAAGAAAAAGACTTAGAGTATTACAACCGTTATGGCACAGATAGATGTCGATTAGGGCGAAAAGACGAGTATTTATTAGAAATGGAGGATAATGAATATGACATTATATGAATTAACAGGTGCAGCATTAGAACTTTATCAAATGATGCAAGATGGAGAAATAGAAGAAGATGTATTTAAAGATACTCTTGAAGCAGTGGAAGGTGAAATTGAATATAAGTGTGATAGTTATTGTAAGGTTATTTATTCGCTTAATGGTTACAGCGAATCGTTGCAAAAGGAAATAGAGAGATTAAAAGCAAGACAAGCTAGCATTGACAACAATGTTAAGAGAATGAAAGCAGTTATGCAAACCATGTTAGAAGCTACTGGTAATAGCAAGGTGAAAACAATCTTATTCACTGTATCGTTACGTAAGAATCCACCAAAATTAGTTGTAACTGGTGATGTACCGAAAGAATTTTTAATACCACAAGAACCTAAGGTAGATAACGCTGCAATTAAAAAATTACTTAAAACACAGGAGTTGGAATTTGCACACTTAGAGCAAACTCAATCATTATCAATTAGGTAGGTGATAACATGTTTAGACTTTTAAAGGCTAGCGAGATAGATGTTAGAATTGCGATGGTTAAAGAAAGTGGAGTTTCATTGCTCCTCTATAAAGATGCAAGATGCGATATGAATATACTTGATGAAACAGTAGGAGAAATGAACTGGATTAGATCGCATACTAGAGAAAATGCTAATTGTATTGTAAGCATATGGGACAAAGATAAGGGAGTTTGGGTGTCAAAAGAGGATACAGGCACAGAAAGTTTTACGGAGAAGGAAAAAGGGTTAGCAAGCGATAGCTTTAAAAGAGCCTGTTTTAATTGGGGAATCGGTAGAGAGCTTTATACAGCACCTTTTATCTGGATTAATAAAGATAAATGCACCATTAATGTATCTGAATATCAAGGGAAAAAGAAGTATACATGTTCTGATTCTTTTTACGTATCCCAAATATTTTATGATAGCGAAAGAAATATTGAAAAGCTTGCAATCAATAACACAAAAACAAGAAAAAATGTATTTGTTTATCCTAGTAAGTAGGTGGTTTCGTGTATCAACTTGCAAAATTAACAGGCTACCGAATAGATCAAGACGGTACCGAGCTGAGAATGTTTATACCTAATGTAAATCTTCAAGAACCAATTGAAGCAAAGAAGATGCGAAATGCAGGCGTTTGGCTAGACGATGGTAGGCATATAAGCGCAGAGCAGAGGAAGAAGGCTTATGCAACAATAGCTGACATATCTCTGTATACTGGTTATCTTCCAGAGGAAGCGAAAGAGTGGCTTAAGTATCTACATATTGCTAGAACTGGTTGTAATTACTTTTCACTTTCAACATGCTCCATGGACACAGCTAGAGAATTTATCAATACACTGATGGAATTTACTTTAGAGCATGGGGTTATCCTTGAAGATTTAGGAGTAAACAGAACCGATGATGTATCAAAATACTTATACTACTGCATTAAGCATCGTAAATGCGCTGTATGTGGTAGGGAAAATTCAGACATACACCATTGCGAAGGCTCAAGAGTAGGTATGGGAAACAACAGAAACAGGGTAGATAACAGCAATAGATTATTAATCAGCCTATGCAGAGAACATCATACAATTTGTCATAGTGATGAATTGAGGTTTTTTAAAGAAAATCATGTTTACGGAATCGTGTATAACGACGAAATAGACGCAGAAATTACTTAGTTAAAATCTTTGGACTTGTAGAATTACCCGCCTAAAAAATGATTTTACATGTTCACAGATACATATAAATGTAACTTATTAACCAATAATGCATAAGCATTAAGCACCTAAGGATTAATAAATATATCACAGAATATTACTCCTTATCCATGAGGGAGTGTGGCAACTCCCTCTAAACAAAAGAAGAACGGAGGAATCCGATGAGTATAAATAGTAAACAAAAAGGCAAAGCAGGAGAGTTAGAACTTGCCAAGGAGCTTGCAAAGTATGGATATGAAACAAGACGTTCGGTTCAGTATAACGGTAAAACAGAAGACAGTGAAGCAGATCTTGTGGGTTTACCTGGTATACATATCGAATGTAAAAGAGTTGAAAAACTTAACATTGATGATGCACTAGAACAGGCAGATAGAGACAACAAAGGCAAACGTGATTTACCATTCTATGAACGTGTATTACCTGTTGTTTTTCACAGGAAGAACCGTAAGAAGTGGAAAGTTACGATGTACATGGAAGATTTTATTGAATTATATAGGGAGTGGTCAAATGGCAGAGGTTAAGTGGATAAAATTAGCTACTCAAGTATTTGATAACCGAAAAATCAAACAAATCGAACGTATGCCAGATGGTGATAGCATAATTGTTGTATGGTTTAAATTATTATGTCTAGCAGGTACAGCAAATAAGAATGGAATGATCTATCTCACAGAAGAAATACCATATACAGAAGAAATGCTGATAACTGAATTTAATATGGAACAACGTGCTTCAACGTTAAGATTAGCATTAAGAACTTTCGAACAATTTGGAATGATAGAAATAATAGATAACGTCTTCTATATATCATCATGGGAAAAATATCAAAATGTTGAAGGTCTCGAAAAAATTAGAGAACAAACGAGAAAAAGAGTAGCAAAACATAGATATAATCAAAAGTTACTTGACTGTAACGTTACATGTAACGTTACCAGTAACGGTGATGTAACGCATGGTAACGCAACAGATAAAGATAAAGATAAAGATAAAGAAGAAGATAAAGATAAAGAAGAAGATAAAGATAAGAGAGAAAGAATAGATTATCAGCAAATAGCTGATATGTATAACAACACTTGCGTGTCGTTCCCTCGGCTTAAATCTTTATCAGATGCACGTAAAAAAGCTATAAAAGCACGATTAAAAACATATAGCTTAGCAAATATACAGACAGTATTTGAAAAAGCTGAACAATCTGATTTCTTAAAAGGTAAAAATACAAGGAATTGGAGTGCTAATTTCGATTGGATCCTAAAAGATGCGAATATGGCAAAAATTCTTGATGGAAATTATGACGATAGTAAGTCTATTTCAAACTTAAATCAGCAAGAAGATGCATTTAGTATGTTACAAAGAATGAAACAAGAGGGGGCATTTGATGAATAAACAAGAAACAACAGATGTAGTATCAATAATCATTGCTGCTTATCCTAATCATTATAAGTCAATAAATGCTAGTGTAATGCAAAATACAGTATTTATATGGCATGAGATTTTAAAAGAATATGATGTAAATGTTGTAAAGATGGCACTTAAAAGCTATATAGCTAATGATACAAAAGGGTTTCCACCTGCCCAAGGACAAATAATTGCTTACATACGAAGTATTCAAAAAGTAAGCAATAAAGAACAAGTAATGAATGGAATAGAAGCGTGGGGGCTTGTATTTAAAGCATTAGGAAACAGTTTGTATAACTCGGAAGAACAGTTTAATAAACTACCTGCATTGGTACAAAAAGCTGTTGGAAGTCCTGCAATACTAAAGGAGTGGGCTAGTTTAGGACTTGAAGAAATACAAACTGTTACACATTCAAATTTCTTAAGAATATATAACAGTGTTGTAAAAAGAGAAGAGGAATTAGATTGTATTCCTAGCGATATAAAGCAAGTTATTGGGTATAAGAAAACAGAGCAAGTGCTAATCGAAACAAAGAAAGAAGAGGCAAGAGAAACGTTTGAAAAATATGAGCTATCAAGTAGTGTGTCAGAAAGCTTGCAACAACTTAAGAGCGAATTAGGAAGGTGATGCAGTTGCTAGAAGAACACAAGTTACACGGTAATGAAGTGAAAATTAAGACCGAAAAAGAAAATATATAGATAGTTCACCTAGGACGGAATTTGAAGCGAATGATAGTTTAGTTAACTAAGGTACATTGAAAACTAAATATTGATAGTTGGTATGATTTATAGTATTCTTTTGTAAGACTATTATTACAATCTACAGTTTTATACATCCGCAACCGATAGTTGCGCGATATCTGGTAGTGGCAACCCAGTCATTTTTGCTATTATATAAAAAAACAGAAAGGGGAAAGTTTAATATGAGTATTTTTGTAACATTTTATGCCATTGTGATGGTTATTATCATGATTGCGTTTATTGGATTGTTCGTGCTTATTGTCCGTGCTCTTTTGAAATATATAAAATCAAAAGACGTTCGACAGGAAAAATCTGCGATGAGAAAATCTCTTGGAGAAGCGTTGAAGGAGCATCGTACCCGTAGTAAGATGACGCAAGAATTTGTGGCAGAAATGATTGGGGTGAGCAGACAGGCAGTGTCAAAATGGGAAAGCGGAACGTCTGACCCAAGCACATCTAATTTGTTTGCAATTGCAAAGTTATATGGTATATCTGTAGAAGAATTATTGAAAGAAGTGGAATAAGCTTAATTGATTGTGTGGAACGAATTAGCATAATCCGAAAGAAAAAAACAGAATATATATTTCAAAGCTACTAACTATCAATATGAGGTTAGTAGTTTTTTTGTATTAAAACTGATATTTGAATCTGTAAATTAAGATTTACAGAAGTAAGTACATTGATAATTGAAAATTGATAGTTAGTAAAAAATATGATATGCTTTCAATAAGGATTATTTATATTTTGCTTGGAAAGGTAAATTTGAATTTGTCGGTGGGTTGAATTTTGAAAGGAGTAATAGATTATGAAAATGCCAACAGAAAGTATTAATACTATAATGTTTGCCCCTTGCGGAATGAATTGTAAAGTTTGCTATAAACATTGCTACCACAAAAAGCCATGTGCAGGCTGTTTGAATAGCGATAAAGGAAAGCCAGAACATTGCCGTAAATGCAAGATAAAAGACTGTGTCAAAGACAAAGGATTGTCCTATTGCTTTGAGTGTTCAGACTATCCATGCAAGCTGATAAAAAGTCTTGAAAAAAGCTACAACAAGCGGTATCAAGCAAGTCTTATGGAAAATAGCGAGTTTGTGCAACAATATGGATTAGAAGCCTTTATGGAAAAACAGAAAGAGCGATATACTTGCTCAAAATGCGGTGGCATTATTTCCATTCACGATAGAGAATGTAGTGAGTGTCAAGAAAAAATGAGGGAGTAAACTTCCAGTTTGTCGGTGAGATTATGAGCATAATACGCAGAGAATAAATTGAATATGTATCTATTGACTATCAACTATCAATATTCAGTTGGTAGTTTTTTTGTACGGTAAACTAAAAATTTTCAAATTAAAACAAGAAAGGAGGTCGGAGCCTTGGCCAAGGTAATGATGCATCGGCTCCTTTCTAAGAAATGAGTAAACAAAAGATTTTTATAGATGGAATGAAAAGACGGTTTCCAGTAGGTACTATATTTAAGGTGAAAGAATATACCGTTATTGATTTTAGAAAGCGTTTTAATGGATATAGATATTACAAGATTTTAAGGCATTACCCATATTGTGTACACATGACAGAGGTTATGAAGAAAGAAACAAAAAATGGTGTTGGGTGGGTAGAAAAAGGAAGACATACAAATAATAGCCCGTCTTATGTTGATCTATACTTTTTACTAAAGAACGGTGTTAAGGTGAAAGAATAGCGTGAATAGAAGTGAGTATGAGGAGTGACGTTATTGTTATCCACAGAGAAATGATGAACTGTGGATAGAATGTGGATTAAATTGTACATAAGTAGTAGGAGATGATTTAATGACAACAGAAGAAAAGAAAGAGTACCTACAAGGGTATAGATGGATATATAGAAAGATATTGTCGTTACAGTATAAGAAAGCTAGCTTGATAGAGATCATGGAATCTGCAAAGGCAATTAAGTATAGTGATATGCCAAAAGTGCATAAGCATACAGATTTGAGTGACTACATAGTTAAGCTAGATGAACTGATTACAGAGATTAACTATAAGAAACAGGAACTTGAAGAGAAACGTTTAGAAATTGAAAGATGTATAGTTGGATTAGATGAGAAAGAAAAACAGGTAATTAGAAAGAGATACATTGAATTGAGAAAGTGGGGGGATATATCAAAAATAATGAGTTTAAACATAAGAACTGTACACAGGGTGCATGGAAGGGCATTAAATAAAATAGTTATAGTTATTCTATAAGTTATAGAATATATATAACATTGACATGTCATATTGCATGTATTATAATTTGTATATGGGGCAGTATAGTTAGACGTAACGAAAAGTGGAAATCCTGTCCATTTACTGCTCCGTTACTGTTTTAGGCTAATCCGAAAGGCGGGGTTATAATGTACGAAGTAAGAACAGAGAGAGGAATAACTTATTACACGTGTAAAAAATGTGGAAGAGAAAGAGGTCTACATAGGAAAATAGCAAAATATCTAGCTGAAGGATATTTATGTGAAAATTGCAAGGAAAAAGAAAAATATCTGGAACGCAAGAGGAAAGAGGCTTCGCCTAAAATTAATGTAGATGAAAAACAAAGTGAGTTATATGGAGACTTGTATGAACAAACATTAAAAGAAGCTAGGTTTGAAAGAGCAGTAAGCAGAATTGAAAAGCAAGTAAAATCAATAGATAAATACAAGAAGTCAATAAATACTGTTCATAAACTATTACATAGACCACAATGGTTCAGTAGTACAGAGGAAATCATGATGGCTATTCAATTGCTTAAAGATGGATATAAGATAATTCACCAACAGAAAATCGGCACATATAGAATAGATTTTGTAATACCTGATAAGAAAGTTATACTAGAAGTTGACGGCAGTATATATCACACAAACAAAGAAGCAGAAGCTAAAAGAGATTTTTTTATCAGAAAAAAGTTAGGATTTAATTGGAAAATACTTCATGTAAGCACTGATCAAATAAATAATAAATTGACTAGCATAAAACAAGTTATAGAAGAATCTTCTAAATTATTTGCTTAACATTTTATAATTATAATATAGCAAGTATATAAAAAACATGTTATTGGTTTATGCTGGGTGATACTTCATTTGACATTGAATCTCCTACCATTACTAGCGTGTTAAGAGTGGGTGCAATTCCCACTCGATGGTTTCAAGTTCACGATAATATACTCTAAATCGTATCTGGCAAGTATACCAGAATTACAATACTCCCCTATACCCTTATATAAATAGCATGTACACAACCGCCTTGTGTATGTGCTTTTTTGTTGACATTTGACGTAATAAGGGATATTATGGATATGTAGTGAGCTATTTTCAACTAGAACTTGCGTTCGTATTCAAATATTGATATACTAAGAGAGGGGGAAAGATATGCGCCAGGTTATTATGATAGGTGGTATACATGGTGTCGGAAAAAGTTATTTATGTAAAAAGTTAAAAGATTTACATATATGTGGTGTATATTCTGCTAGTAATTTAATGAGGGACTACGTGGGGCAAAAAGTAGATGAAAGTAAGCAAGTAAAAAACATAGAGGAAAATCAAAACATTTTAATAAATGCAATTGATGAATATGTAAAAAATGAGAGATTAATAATATTAGATGGACATTTTTGTTTAATGAATCAACAAAAAGAAATAATTGAGATACCGCTAGATACATTTAGTAAACTAAATATTAAAGCTATAGTGGTTCTAATTGATGATGAAAATAATATTATTAAAAGAATATCTGAAAGAGACCGTATAAATTATTCTTTTGATTATATAGAGAATTTTCAAAGAAAAGAAGTTGAACATGCTATTAAAATAGCAGAGAAACTAAAAGCTGAATTTCTTTTATTTAATATTAATGACGATATTAAAAAAATAGTAAATTTAATTCAGCAAATAAGTTGAGGAGGATATAATGGGAAAGAATTTACAATACGTTAAGTTTACTCAGATAAACTTGAGTGATCATTTTTTTGATTCGTTAAGAGAAGATTATGTTGGATTTGAAGATTGGTTTCATAAAAAGGCTGAAGAATTTGCCTATGTTCATTACGATAAAGAAAGTAATCTTGATGGTTTTTTATATGTAAAACTTGATGGTACATATATTAATGATGTTGAGCCTGTGATCAAGTCTGAGAAAATTGTTAAAATTGGTACTTTTAAAATAAATCCACATGGGACAAGACTTGGAGAACGTTTTATCAAATCTGCTCTTGATTATGCTATTGAAGAAAAAGCATCAGTGTGTTATGTAACCATCTTTGAAAAACATTCTGCATTAATTTCATTGCTTCAAAAGTATGGTTTTCAAAAGTACGGTGTTAAAAAGTCTTCTAATGGAGAAGAACTAGTATTACTAAAGGAACTTACAAATACTACTGGGAATGTCATTACAGATTACCCTCTAATTAATACCAATAGTAAAAGAAAATTTTTATTAAGTATATATCCAAATTATCATACAGTGATGTTCCCAGATTCAATGTTAAACAATGAAAGCTCTACCATGTTAAAAGATGTTCCATATACTAATTCTATTCATAAAATCTATATTTGTAGAATGGAAGGAGTTGATAGCTTACAAAATGGAGATATTATTATTGTTTACAGAACAGCAGAGGCTGGAAAAAATGCTGAATATTCATCTGTTGTAACTTCTGTGTGCATAGTTGAAACTGTTAAAAGCCAAAATGAATTTAAGGATTTTGAAGATTTTTATAGGTATGCATGTACTTATAGTGTATTTGATAAGGACGATTTATCAAAATGGTATAAGAAAGGAAATTGTATAGCTATTAATATGACTTATAATTGTGCTTTTAAGAAGAGAATTACAAGACATGAGTTAATAGAATCACTTGGATTACCAAGGAGCAATTATTGGGGTTTTATGAAAGTGACAGATGAACAGTTTAGTCAAATATTAAAAGTTGGTGAGGTAAATGAAAGCATTATTATCAATTAAGCCTGTATTTGTAGAGGAAATAATTACAGGTGCGAAAAGGTTTGAATATCGGAAAAAAATTTTTAAGAAAAACGTGGATACTGTTATAATATATGCGAGCATGCCAATCGGTAAAATTATAGGAGAATTTACTGTAGGAGAAATAATTAATAAATCGCCTGATGAAGTATGGTCTGAGACTAAAGAGTACTCTGGAATATCATTAGAATTCTTCAATGAGTATTTTCAAGGTAGAGATAAAGCTTATGCGATTCAAATAAAGGAATTCTATAGATATGAAAAACCGATAGATCCTTATGAAAAATCAAGTAATTTTGTACCACCTCAATCATTTAAATATATTGAGGATAATCAAATGGAATTATTGCTTGTTAATTAAAAGAAAAGCACTTACTTTATTGTAGGTGCTTTTTTCATCCCAAAACAATACGAAAGGAAGTGAGCCTGATGGCAAAGTTAACAGAAAAGCAAAAGTTATTCATAGATGAGTACCTGGTAGATCTAAATGCCACCAGAGCTTACAGATCTGTTTATAAGAATGTAAAGAATGATGAAACTGCAGCTTCAGCTAGTGCTAGAATGTTAAGAAATGTTAAGGTTGCAGAATATGTAAACCAAAGAATGAAAGACCGTGAAAAGCGAACTGAAATCACCCAAGACAAGGTTCTTAGCGAGCTTGCAGCAATAGCATTCGCAAATGGCTCTGATTTTGCTAAGGTTGTAATGAAAAAAGGTCGTAATCAACAAGGTGAAGAAATAGAATATCAAGATGTCGAACTCGAACTGACAGATAATCTACCAGTTGATAAGAAGAAAGCTATTGCAAGCATCAAGATGGGAAAGAACGGTGTTGAGATTGCTACATGTGATAAGGTTAAGGCTTTGGAACTTCTAGGTAGACATTTGGGTATGTTTAAGGACAAGCTAGAGGTATCTGGTTTAGAGAAAGAGGTATCAAAGCTAGATAATATTCTTATGCAGATGCGTGGTGATCCAAGTGAGTGATCAAACGTTAATACTATCAGATAAATATAAAACGTTTATACGATATGATGCTCCAGTAGAGTTCCTAGAAGGTACAACAGCCGCAGGGAAAACTACTGTGGGCATTTTTAAGTTTATGCTTAAGGTTGCTGCATCTTCAAAGAAGTATCATATCATTGCAGCTAAGGATACAGGTACCGCAGAAAAGAATATAATCAATAAGGACCTTGGTATTATTGATGATTTTGGAATACTCACAGAATACAATGGGAATGGTACGAAAGATGAGAAGATACCACATATTCTCTATCATACTAGCCAAGGTGATAAAGTAGTATATGTCATGGGTTATGGTGATAAAAAGAAATGGCAAAAGGCATTAGGTGGACAGTATGGTTGCTTATACATTGATGAAGTTAACACAGCAGATATTGATTTTGTACGAGAAGCAGCAATGCGTTGTGATTACTTCATGGCAACACTTAATCCAGATGATCCAAACTTACCAGTGTACAAAGAGTATATAAATTGTAGTAGACCATTACCAGATTATAAAGATGATGCACCTATAGAAATAAATGAGATGTTAAGCGAAGAACCAAAGCCCGGTTGGGTTCATTGGTTCTTTTCTTTTGACCATAATTGGGGACTTCCAAAGGAGAAAATAGAACAGATTAAATTGAATGTGCCGAAAGGGACAAAGCTATGGAAGAATAAGATTCTTGGATTACGAGGAAGAGCCACAGGTATGGTATTTGTGAACTTTGATAGAAAGAGGCATGTTAAGTCAAAGGAATGGGCAAAGCAGTTCATTCAGAAAGACCGACATCAAGAGGAATACTTTACAATATTCACAAGTGGACTTGATACAGCTTATTCGCAAGAATCACCGGATACGATTGCAATGTCGTTTTCAGGTATCACAAACAAAGGCAGATACATATTGCTAGATGAAAAGGCTTATAACAATGCAAACTTAGAAAATCCAATAGCACCATCTGATACAGTCGTCAATTACATTGAATTCTTAGAACGTAATAGAAAAGAGTGGGGATTTGCAAAGAACGTATTTGTTGACAGTGCAGATCAAGCTACATTAACCGAGTTTGTAAAGTACAAGAGAATGCATAATGAATGCCTTTATATATTTAACAATGCTTATAAAAAGATTGAAATTATAGACCGTATTAATTTACAGTTAGGCTGGTTGTCTTTCGATGAAGAGAAGGGCAGAGAGCCTTATTTTTATGTGGTTGATACTTGTAAGGTATTTATAAATGAGTGTGAGGTCTATTCATGGTTAGAGGATAAAGATAACACTCCTGAGGACCGTAACGATCATATGATTAACAGTACACAGTATGGCTGGATTCCATATAGAGATAAGATAGGAGTTGAGAGAAAATGAGGTGGCTGAGTAATATGAGTGATGCAATTAGATCAGGCATTAAAACATGGCTTAGAATACAGCCAGCTACGGTTAGTAGTATACAGATTCAAGAGACACTGGATTATGAAGGAAATGCAATTAAAAACCGTATATGGTATCGAGGAGATAGTGAAGAGTTATCTCAATTGTACAAGCAGATACCAGGAGATAGGACAAGATTTTGGGCGGCAGTACCAACAGTTGGCATGGAGATACGTAAGATTCATGTTGGATTACCATCTGTTATTGTAGATACATTAGCTGATATTGTAGTGGCAGATATGAACGACATTACACTAGATTTAAGGCAAGATGAATGGGAAACTATCGCAGAAGAAAACAATTTCAACGAGCTGATATCCGATGCAATAACAACGACCCTTTATATTGGTGATGGAGCCTTCAAGATATCATTTGATTCAGCTATAAGCAGCTATCCAATAATTGAGTTTTATCCTGGCGATAAGATAGATATTATATATGATCGTGGCCGTGTGAAAGCGGTTGTATTTAAAACCGTGTATAATCATAAGTCACAAGAGTATGTTCTATTTGAGATATATGGAAAGGGATATATCAATTATGTATTGACTAAAAACGAAAGAGAATGCGATATAAAATCTATTCCTGAAACAGCAAATTTGGTTAATGTAACATGGCAAGACAAATTCATGATGGCATTACCTCTTAAGTTCTTTAAATCTTCCAAGTGGCAAGGCAGAGGAAGGTCAATATTTGATAGTAAGTGCGATGCCTTTGACAGTTTAGATGAATCATGGAGCCAATGGCTTGATGCACTCAGAGCAAACAGGACAAAGGAATATATACCAGAGAACATGCTACCGAGGAATCCTTATACTGGAGAAATACTTAGACCTAATGCATTTGATAATAGGTATATCAAGACAGATGCATCAATGGGTGAAACTAGTAAGAATGAGATATCATTGCAGCAAGGTGAAATACCTCATGAAAGTTACTTAAGTACTTATATAACAGCTTTAGACTTATGCCTGCAAGGCTTAATATCTCCTAGTACCTTAGGAATAGATGTTAAAAAGCTAGACAACGCAGAAGCGCAGAGAGAAAAGGAAAAAGCTACTCTTTACACCCGTAATAAGATTGTTGATGTGCTTCAAAATACATTGCCGAAGCTTATTAATATTACGATGATGGCATATGACACTTATAAAAAGGTACCAATAAAAGAATTAGAGGTTGAAGTACCCTTTGGAGAGTATGCAAACCCATCATTTGAGAGTCAGGTAGAGACCGTTGGTAAAGGTAAACAATATGGAATTATGAGTATAGAGGCATCTGTTGAAGAACTGTATGGTGATAGCAAAGACGATGATTGGAAGGCTGAGGAGGTAGCAAGGTTAAAAGCAGAACAAGGTATTACTGATCTAGAAGAACCGAGTGTTAATCAAGAGATGAGTATTGTTGGTGAAACAATGATGGGAGGTTCACAATTTGAAAGTAAAGATAATGAAGAAACTGTATCAAATGAGTAATAAAGAATACGAGGGTCTTTTGAAGGTGGCATCTGAACAGGTGCCCTTTGGTATTTATGCAGTTGAAAAGACTGGTTATGCAGAACTCCTTAATATACATTGTAGTAGTAAAACAGAATTGAAGGCGAGAAAAAGAGCATTTAAGCAGCAAGGTTTCAGAGTTTTATGCAATGGAGTGTGATTTGATTGAATGAATATGATATTGAAGAAGCATTTCAAGAGATAGAGGAAGAACTTATAAATTCTATGATTCGGAATATGAAGAGGCATAGAGTAGAGGAAGTTAAGGAGGGGATTGAATGGGAGCAATGGCAAGTAAAACAGTTGCAAGCATTAGAACGATATAAACGAGAAAATAGAAAACGATTTGAAAGTAAATTTTCCGACATAAACTCAAAGATGGAAGATATGATTCGTAAGTCCAGAGAGATGGGGAATATGGATCAAGAAATAGAGCTACTAGAAATGATGAAAAAAGGTTTGTTCGGTAATTTTGTTCCCAAAATTTCGGAGACAGTAGCAGAGTTCTTTCGATTAAATGATAGAAAACTAGAAGCCTTAGTCAAAGCTACAAAAGAAAATATGGTTAAGGCAGAGACAGCAATGCTACGTATGGCAAATGACCAGTATAGAAAAATCATCTTTAATGCACAGGTATATGCTAACACAAGCGCAGGAACATATGAAAAGGCTGTGGATATGGCAACAAAGGATTTCCTTAGTAGGGGGATTAATTGTATTGAATATGCAAACGGTGCAAGAGTCAGTATTGATGCATATGCCAAAATGGCAATACAAACAGCTAATAAACGAGCTTATCTAGCTGGTGAGGGAGAGAAACGCAAAGAATGGGGAATTAGTACGGTTATTATGAATAAACGTGGTGCTGCTTGTCCTAAATGTGTGAAATTTGCAGGAAAGGTACTAATAGATGATGTATGGAGTGGTGGAAGTGCCAAAGATGGTAAATATCCACTTATGAGTGCAGCAATACAAAAGGGGTTGTATCATCCCCATTGCAAGGATAAACATACAACATACTTTGAAGGGATATCAGAAGAACCTAAACCCTTATCTAAGTCAGAAATAGAGTTAAATAGTAAGCAATATACAATACAGCAGAAACAAAGGTATTATGAAAGGCAAGTCCGTAAGTACAAACGTTTAGAAGAATGTTCTCTTGATGAGGAAAATAGGATAAAATACAGAGAAAAACGAATTGAGTGGCAGAATAAGAACAAAATATTAGTTAATGAACATAAGGATATTCTTAGAGAGAACTACGAAGCTTATCGGACCAGAGGAGTAAAGCAAAAGCCAAAAGATAATGTTGTAAATCATAATAAAGATGATATAATTAATAATAAGATAGTCGAATTTAAGAAAAAACTAGAAAATGGTGAAGTAAACACTAAGATAAAATGGAATAAGCAAAAAGAACATGTACTAGGGAGTAAAGAATGGAAAAAAAGAGTACAAGACGATATTCGACTTGGTAAGACACCTGCAAGTTCATTTCTCAAAGAAATTGATTATAATGAATTGATTACTACTAATCTTGGTAAAGGTAAAATTGTTTTTACTAATGATAAAAACCTATATCCAAAAGAATATATTCAAAATGATGAAGTTATAGGAAGAGTATTTAACGTTGGTACTGGTAGGTATGAGGTTACTAGAAGATTTGCTATACATTATTCAAATAAGGGAATTCATGCACACCCAGTTAAAGAGAAGGAGTGATGAAATGGTAAGAAAGCATGATGTATTTACTGATATAGAAATAAATTCTAATGCAAAGAAAAAAACTACATTATTATTAGTAAATGGTGAGGTTATTACAGGAGTAAGCCATGGAGTAGAGCCAGCATATGATGATGATGGTGAGGAATTAGATTTTGAATATCTAGTATTCTCTGTAGATAATGAAAATCAAGATAGGTTTTTGAAACTTGATGATATTAAAAAAATAGTATAAATACCACCAACCAAATAAATGGTTAGGTGGTATTTTTATACTCAAAAACAGGCACTTACTACGGTAGGTGCTTTTTATATGGTCCAAAACTTTATGACCTAATCAAAAACTGTAGGAAGCTGACGAGCATAAACGGAAAGGAGTTTAATTATGTTTAAAATGCCAATGAACTTACAATTATTCGCCGAAGGTGGCGAAGGTGGTAACGGTGACCAAAACACTGGAAATCAACAAAACCAACAACAAGCAGGCCAACAACAGAATCAAACTGCTGGTATTGATTATGATAAAATCCAAGCCATGTTAGATACTGCAACGGCCAAGAAAGAAAATGCTGTGCTTAAGTCTTACTTTCAACAGCAAGGTATGACAGAAGAAGAAGCAAGACAGGCTATTGAAGCTTATAAGGTTAATAAGCAGAGTCAACAGCCTGATGTTTCTAAAATTCAAGCACAGTTACAACAGGCACAAGCATTAGCAAGTCAGGCAGAAATCGAAAAGCTAGCAACGATTGAGGCTATTGGACTTGGAATTGATGTTAAGACAGTGCCATATGTTCTAAAAATGGCTGACTTAAGTACTGTTAAGGGCGATGATGGCAAAGTAAATCAAGAGACATTGAAAAATGCCTTAAATAAGGTGTTGGAAGATGTACCAGCACTAAAGCCAACTAACCAAGGGAATGTAGGTTTCCAGATTGGTGGAAATGGACAGCAAGATCAGCAATCAAACAATAACGACAATATTAGAAAAATGTTTGGTTTGAAACCAAAACAATAAATTACAAGAAAAGAGGATGAAGCATGAATAATATTGAATTATCTACTATTTACCTTCCGATGCTTGATGAAGTATATCAGGCAGAATCTAAAACATCTATTTTAGATGGAGATGAAACAACCGTTCAAAAAGGAAACAATGGAGAAATCAAAATTGCTAAATTAAGCATGGATGCGCTAGGTGACTTCGACCGTGCATCTGGTTACACAAAAGGTTCCACATCATTTGTATGGGAAACAGTAAAGTATGATAAAGAACGTTCTCAGGATTTAAGAATCGACAGATTAGATAACGAGGAAGCATTAGCTATGCCATTTGCTAAGTTATCAAGCGAATTCTTAAGAACAAAGGTAATTCCTGAAACTGATGCTGCACGTATTGCAAAATTATGTTCTGCATCTGGAATTACGACAAAAGCAGAGACGTTAGACAGTGGTGAAGATGTAGTGGCAGCCTTAAGAGCTTGTACTTCTAAAATGGATGAGGACGAGGTGCCGGCAGAAAATCGTATCTTATTTATTACACCTACATTAAAAGGTGCAATTGATGATCTTGATACCACTAAGTCTAAAAAAGTACTTGAAAAATTTTCAACAATCATTGAAGTGCCATCAAGACGTATGTACACAGCAATTACGTTAAAAGATGGAAAGACAGGTTATGGTTATACTAAGGCAGAGGCTGCAAAAGATGTAAACTTCTTATGTGTTGAAAAATCAGCAGCGGTCACAGCCATGGACCAGTACATTAAATATTTTACACCAGATCAAGACCAAGAAGGAGATTCTCACGTATTTAAGTACCGTAATAATAATCTTTATGGACACGTATACGAGAATAAAACGGCTGGTATCTATGTGTCTCACACATTATAGTGAGGTGTTACTATGGCAAATACAACAATAGGGTTAACGTTCCCTAAAGAAGAAAATAAACCGAAATCTACGAAGCAGACTAAGTCTAGTAAAGAGTAGGTGGTGATTACTGGTGGCATACGAACCATATGCAACACTGAGAGATTATAATACTTATGGATATGATGTTATCTCAGATGGTAAATTAGAAAAACGATTAAAACAAGCGAGCCGACATATTGACTCGCTTACTTTTAATCGAATCATAGGTAAAGGATTTGATAATCTTACATCTTTTCAGCAAGAAATTGTTAAGGAATGTACATGCGAACTAGCTAATTTTGAGTATGAGAATGAAGATGTTATTCAATCAGTGCTACAAAATTACAGTATTAATGGTGTTTCAATGTCATTCGGTTCTTCTTGGAATGTGATGGTACAAAATGGTGTTGCAATCATGCGTACCACATATGCTAAGTTGATGCAGACAGGACTTTGTAGTCTATCATTAAGGTGGTGATTGTATGAAATATCCTTGCTTAATTGAAAAAAGACTGTGTAATACAGATATACACATTGAGTTGGAACAGGAAGGCCTTAATAAATACGGTGAACCCTTAGAGACAATAACCATTGATACAAAATGTAATTATCAAGATACCACTAAGACAGTGCTAACAGATGAAAAAAAGCTAGTACAACTTAGTGGTATTGCTTTATTCTCAGGAGATATTGCTCCAACATTACCAACGATTAGTGGTGGAACGGTAAAGATACATGGAGTTGAAAGAAACATATTCCAAGGTACCAAAGCACGTAATCCAGACGGTACCGTTAATTATTGTGAATTGAGGTTGATATAATGAAAGTGTCATCAAAAGTAACAATTGATACAGCAAAGATAAGGGCATTGGCTAAGGCACAAATTATAGCACTAGAGCAAACAACTGCGGCATTAAATACACAGGTAGAGCAAGATCAAGTAATGCCATATGGAGATACTGGAAAGCTACAAGGAGATACATTTGTAGATACAAAAGATAGTAGTAAGGGAAGAGTAAGCATAGTTACACCAGGGCCATATGCAAGGCGGTTATATTATCATCCCGAATATAATTTCAGGCACCATGAAAATCCAAATGCAAAAGGAAAATGGTATGAAGATTATGTTGACGATGGAAAGAAGGCAGACTTTTGTAGGAATACATTTAAGAAAATATATAAGAGGGTGACAGGTGTATGATTGGTTTAGCTGATGTACGAGATTATATTGCAACGCTTAGTTTAACAAAAGATGAAAATGTGTATTCTGGTAAGTTAGATAATAAGAAGGATAAATCTATTGGAATATATAATCTAAAACAAAATACAGGAGCAAGAATATGTCTGGGAGGTTTAGAAAGTACTCCTTACAGAATAAAACCTATTAGTATTCTGGTTCACTGGAATAAAAGCCAACGTGATACAGAAAAAGTTTCTATGCAACTATATGAATTATTGCAAAATAGTAGCAAAATTCAAATCAATAATGAAAAAGTAAGTTACATTAAAATGCTTTCAGATGAGCCTATCGATGTTGGTACAGATGATAGTGGAGTCTATGAAAGTGTAATACAGATTGAAATTTATTATGAAAGGTAGGTAAAAGGTATGAGTGAAGCAAATAAAACAGTGTACCCTGTATACAATAATAAATTCAAAATTGGAATTAATGGATTAGCCAGTACAGATGAGAATATGACAATTATAGCAGGTTTAGAAAACTTCGCTCCTTCAATTGATGGTGGAGTAGAAGAATGGAATGCTATGGAAGCCGAAGGGTGGGGAGATGCGATGATGACAAGTAAGAAGTTATCCTTCTCGTTCACTGGTAAACGAGTTTATGGTGATGCAGGAAATGATTATATTGGTGATTTAGCTTGGAAGAGTGGCAATGATGTAGTTAGTAAGTTTGAGTGGGAATTCCCTAACGGTGCTAAGGTTAAATGTAATGTTGTTATTAATGTTACAGTGCCAGGAGGTGGTGATTCTACTGCAGTTGATGGGCTTGAATTTGAAATCTTATGTAAGGGTAAGCCAGAGTATACACCTGCACCATCTGAATGAAGTGACGAATCTTCTGATACTACAGAAGAACCAGAACAAATAGTGAATGAAACAGAATAGATCATTGAGGGCAAGGAATAATCCTTGTCCTTTTTCAGTATAAGGAGTGAAGTTACGTATGGCAAAAGTAGTTGATATTACAGAAAAACTTAATTTCGAAGAAAGTCCAAAGTTAAAAATTAAAGGAAAAGAATTAACAGTAAATGATGACGCACCAACCATGTTAAAGGTTATGCAGTTGATGGGCGGAGAGGCAAGCATTAACGAGATCACGCAAGCCTATGAGTTAATGTTTGGAGAAAAGGAACGTAAGACAATTGAATCATTAGGTCTAAATTTTAATGACTTTGTAATTGTAATACAAAGTGCAGTTGAGCTAATTACAGGTGAAACAGCGGGGGAGTAGGAGATCCCTTTTATGATTTATATGAGGACTGGGATTTGATTGTATCATCTTTCCAATCACAGTATGGGATTCGTCTTTATTCTCAGACGTTTAAAGAAATGAAGTGGGATGAATTCTCAGCATTATTAAAAGGAATTAGTCCAGATACTCCATTAGGCAAAATAGTAGAAATACGTTCAGAAAATAATAAGGATACGTTAAAGTATTTTACTAAACAACAACATAAACTTCGAAATGAGTGGAGAAGTAAAAACATAAGAAAAATAGAAATGGATAAGAAGACATTCGATGAGGCGATGAAGGCTTGGGAGAATGTCTTTGTATCTATGGCTAAGAGGTGATTTTATTAATGAGGAACAATTAAGTAAAGTAGAGTGCCCTTATTGTGGATATAAGATGCCTATTCGCTATAGTAAAGAAGCTATAGCGAGAGGGGTATTTGTTCAGTGTAAGGGAAGAAACTGTAAAAAATATTTTGAGATTAAGATAAGTGTCAAGTAGAGCCATTATGAGCCGATGACCTTGTATCACGAGGTTGGTGGAATAGTATGGCTGAAAGTGTTGGTGAAATTGGTCTTGATTTGGTTGTAAACCAGAATGGATTTAATAAGCAACTACAAGGAATAACAGGATTGGCGAAGAAAGCAGGGGCAACAATAGCCGCTGCTTTCGCTGTTAAGAAGCTTGTTGATTTTAGCAAACAATGTATTGAACTAGGTTCTGATTTAGCAGAGGTGCAAAATGTAGTAGATGTTACTTTTACTACAATGAGTAAAAAGGTTGATGAGTTTGCCAAGAGTGCAGCATTTTCTTTTGGTCTTAGTGAGACAATGGCTAAGAAATATACTGGTACTTTGGGAGCAATGGCAAAGGCATTTGGTTTTTCGGAATCTGCAGCTTATGAAATGAGTACTACTCTTACTGGCTTGGCTGGTGATGTTGCATCTTTCTATAATATTACACAAGATGAAGCCTATACTAAGTTAAAATCGGTATTCACTGGTGAGACAGAAAGTCTTAAGGATTTAGGTGTTGTAATGACGCAAAGTGCGTTAGATGCATATGCGCTTGCTAATGGATTTGGTAAGACAATAGCTAAGATGAGTGAAGCGGAAAAGGTTGCCTTACGATATGCATTTGTACAGAATCAATTGGCTACAGCAAGTGGAGACTTTGCACGCACAAGTGGTGGTTGGGCCAATCAAGTTAGACTTCTTTCACTACAATTTGATTCATTAAAAGCAAGTATAGGACAGGGATTAATCAATGCGTTCTTACCAGTTATTAAAGTAATGAATGTATTGCTTGGAAAGATACAGTCCGTTGCGACAGCGTTTGCAAATCTCACAGCGAAAGTATTTGGAAAGGCGCAATCATCTGCATCCGGTGTAGCTGAAACAGTAGGAGATGTTGGGACAGCAATATCAGATACAACAAGCGATGCGGTATCTGGTGTAGGGGATTCTGCAAAGGCAGCAACAGAAGCAGCTAAAAAGACAAAAAGTGCAGCAACATCTATAGATGAATTAAATATTGTTTCTGATGATTCGTCAGACAGTTCTGGTGGAGGAGGAACTGGATCAGGAGTTGGAGGAGCCATTGGCAGTGGATTAGAAGAAGTACCAGGAGCAGTTGAAGAAGAAATCGAAACGCCAATGGAAAAAGCATTGACTAGGATTCAAAAGTTGGTTAATGATATTGGAAAGTCTTTTACAGAAGGTTTTACTTCTAGGTTTGAGAAGATAAATTTTCAACCATTATTAAGTGGATTAGATAGTATCAAGGAATCTTTCAATAATATATTTACGGATGTAGATGTAACGAATGCAGCAAGAGACTTTGTAATGCAGTTGTCCAGTAATATAGGAGGCAATTTAGCAAATTTTATATCAATTGGAAATTCAATTGCGACGAATTTAGTTGTTGGATTAGCGAATTATTTGCAGAATAATACAGATTTCATTAAAGAACGATTTGTTAGTATGTTCAATAGTGGCACAAGTTTTTTGCAAATACAAATGGAGTTCAACGACTTCCTTACAGAATTATTTACTATAATAACTGGTGATGCTGGAATACAAATAACGGAAAGTATTATATCTGTGTTTTCGAACTCTTTATTAGCGATAGGTGATTTGTTTTTACGATTTTCTACGGACTACGCAAGTATGGTTATTAATCCAATCCTTGAGAACAAGGCAGATATTGAAGAAGCAATTATAAGTACTTTAGATCCAGTAGCGAAGGTATGTAAGACAATTGCCGATGCGATCAATGATACCTGGGGAAAAGTATTTGAGGTATATGATACTTATGTAAAGCCAGCTTTTGATAACTTCTCATCTGGTATATCTAAAATTGTTAAGGCTGTACTTGATGCGTACAACAATAATTTTGCTCCAGTATTCAATAACTTAGCTGATAAATTCAATACGCTAGTAAGTGAACATCTTCAACCATTGATTGATAAATTTGTTGAATTTGCAGGGAAGGTTGTATGGGCCATAAGCGAGATTTGGGATAAGACTTTGTCTCCATTTATTGCATGGTTTATTGCTAATGTGATACCTTCTATAGCACCAGTGATTGATACGCTTGGAACAATCATTATGAACCTATACACGATAATATCTGAAATGATAAGTAGTACAATTAATATATTATTGAATATTATTGATTTTATTGTTGCAGTATTTACTGGGAATTGGGAGGCTGCATGGACAGCAATTAAGGATATTATCGCAAGTATATTTGATGCTATTAAGAATGTTGTATTTACTACTTGGACAGCAATTCAAGATAATATAACAACAGTTATTAATGCGATTAAAACAGTAATAACAACAGTATTTAATGCAATTAAGACGTTTATATCTACTATATTGAATGCAATCAAAACTTTGTTCTCTAGTATATGGAACGGAATAAAGACTACTGTTACAAACGTAGTTACAGGTTTAAAAAGTTCTGTTATAAGCATTATAGATGCAATGAAAACAGGTATTAGCACAGCATTAGGAAATATTAAAAGTAAGTTTGTTACAGTATTTACTACAATAAAAGATACAGTAAGTGGTATTTTAACTGGGTTGTGGAACAACATTAAGGGAGTTATAAATTCAATACTTAGTGGTATTGAAAAGATGGCGAATGGTGTAATAAAGGGCATAAATTCTGTTATTAATGCATTGAATAATCTTAGTTTTGATTTACCAGATTGGTTACCTGGTGATTTAGGTGGTAAGTCATTGGGATTTAACATACCATCATTGAGTACAATTACAATTCCAAAGCTTGCGCAAGGTGGTTATGTTAAGGCAAATACACCACAATTAGCTATGATTGGTGATAATAGACATCAAGGAGAAGTTGTTGCTCCAGAAGATAAGCTACTGGAAATGGCCTTGAAGGCTGTAGAACTGAGTAAAGATGATAGTAATGGATCAAATGAATTGTTGAGATTAATCCTAGAGATGTTGAAAGAAATCTTAGCGGCTATCTTAGGGATAGAAGTTACTGCAGAAGTTGATGGAAGAACATTATTAACTATGATTAGGAATGAGGAAGCACGTGGTGGATATAGTATGTCACGATAGAAGGGAGTGAATGACGTGGCTAATGGAAAGATGATAAAGATTAACGGTAAGTCATTCCCTTCCCCTGATAAGGGACTAGGATTTGAAGTGGCTACGTATGTTAATGCAGGTAAAAATGCAAATGGAGAATTCGTTGGTCAAAAGATAGGGAGAGATCAGTACAAGATTGATGGCTTGCAATGGTATATGTTAGATGCTACTACATGGTCAGCAATACTCAAAGAATTTGACAAATTCGTAGTCACAGTTACGTTTCCGGATATGGTGAAAAATGAGATGATCACACTGCAGATGTATCCTGGTAACCGAACAGCACAGCCGGAAACTGTGGATAAGAATGGAATGCCTACAACGTATAAACAGTGCAAGGTTAATATAATTGATTGTGGTAGGTGATAAGATTTGAAAGATGTAAGTAAAGAGTATCAGGAATCTATGAAAGCAGCATTAAGAAATCAATCATATCTTAGTGTGAATATAGGAGTAATTAATCAGCAAGCGCAATCTACAGCATTCGTTGAGAATCAAAACGGATTATACTTATCGAATTATGATATTTTTGGTACGAAATCTAGAAGATTCTATTATGCAACATTTGAAAAAGATTTCTTAAAGCTAGATGGAAGTAAGTTAATTCCACCACATGAATATATAGAGAATTCTACTCTGGGGTATATTTCAAATTCTCTTGTAGGAGAAGAAGGACAGATGCTACATATCGTATTTGCGGATGTAGCATCTGTTACTGTAAAAGGGCTAACCATAACATTTGGTCAATATTATCCGGTAACATTTGAAATCATAACGAATCAAGATCATGTGGTTATTCAAGATAATACATCAGAAATATATGAGACTGATTATGTGTTTGAGAAAGCAGAGTATTTTATTATCAAGGCAACCAAGATGCAACACGAAAACAATCGGTTACGAATAGAACGAATACTATTCGGGATTGGTGTTGTATTTGATAACAGTAATATAAAGTCAGCAACAATTAAAAACTATGTATCCCCTATTAGTGATGATGTTCCACAGATTGATTTCAATGTAACTATAGATAATACGTTGCAAGATTACAATATTGAAAATAAAACAAGTACAATGAACTATTTAGAGACAGGACAGCAACTAGATGTACAGTATGGATACCAGGTAAATGAAAATAGAGTTGAATGGTTTAAACTTGCTACGCTGTATCTTAAAACTTGGTCTGCAGATGAAACTACCGCCAAATTTACTGCAGTTGATGTTATGGAAGGTTGGGATAAAGTATATAACAAAGGTAAGTATTATGAGGAGGGAATAACCTTATATGATTTGGCTGAGTTAGTACTGAAGGACCTTGGAATTGAAGATGCCAAGTATGATATAGATCCGTATTTAAGAAATGTTATAGTTAGTAACCCAATGCCAAAAGTTAAACACAAAGAAGCACTACAAATTATAGCGAATGCAGGTCGTTGTAACCTAATTATTGATGAGGATTCCAATATAATTTTAAAGACATCTTTTATACCAGACGTAACAATAAGTTCAAATGATGAACATAGAGTTAGTTCGATAGAGAATGTAATATTAGAGAATTACAATCCTGTTAAGTATGCAAGTATGGACCAGAATTGTATTACCTTAGATGAAACTTTTAAAATTGCACCAAGTGATGGAGATGTAACAGATACCATGTTTGTAAGCAATGAGATATCAAATGAAAAGGGAGTGTTTACTAACAACCCTATTATCTCAATAACGTTAGAAGCAGCGTATACAAGTGTAGGATTACGCATGATATTTGAAGGGAATCTTCCGAATGGATTAATTCTCAAGACATATAAAGAAAATCAACTAATTACAACGTATGAGATGCTAGGTAATGAGCTAAAGCCTATTACGGATATAGGTCAGAAATTCATTGATTTTGACACTATGACAATTGAATTTCTCGGAACTGTAGCACCAAATAGTAGAGTAAGATTATCAAAATTTTTCTTTGGGAAGTTTACAGATTATACAATCGAATATATCGATTTACTAAAATCTCCTAAAGGCACATTGCTTGATAAGATAAAAGATGTATATGTAGAAAAAATGATCTATAGTCAATCAAATGAAGGAATAAAGCAACTTAGTAAGCAGTCCTATGCTTTAAACAGTGAGAATAATGTTGTTACCATAGAGTTTAATAATCCATCATATGGATACGCAGTCGAATGCATCGAAGATTATACAATCTCAATAATTAATAGTGGAGCATATTTTATACAATTGCAAGTAGAAGGTTTAGAAGCATCATACAAAGCAATTGAAGTTACTGTTAATGGTTACGAGTATGTTAAGACATCATTAACAGTAGGTAAGACAATTGGGACAAGGGGGTATACAAAGACTTGGAGTAACCCACTTGTAAGCTCAGATGTATTAGCGAATAATCTACTAGATTGGATAAGCAGTTATTATGCTGCAGATAAGCAATATGAATTGTCCTATCGTGGTGATCCAGCACTTGAAGCAGGAGATATATTCTATATTAATACTACGCAGATTGATAATGCTAAAGCAAAAGTTTATGAGCATTCCATGACGTTTAATGGAGCAATAACCGGTAATATCAAGGCAAGGAGGGAAGTAGATGTTTAATACACCAAAAACAGACTGGAAGGCAGAGGATTATTTTAATATTGAAGATTACAACCGAATCAAAAATAACTTAGCATATTTAAAGGAGTATTCGTTAGAGATATATAACGAATATGAAATTAAAGATATGGGTTCTGATGTGACATATAGTGATCTTCCTTATGCAGAAATGATCAATGCTATTGAAGATAATCTTGAAACGATTGCAAAAAATACTGTCAATGTAGATATTGGTGAAACAAGAAATTATTCCGATAATGACTATTTTCCTAATCATGAAGAAATAAACCGTATCGAATCTGGAATTCTAAAAATCTATAACTACTTGTATGGGCAATATCACGGGCGGAATAAGCTAAGGTTTAAATTAAATATGAAAGGGGTGCTGTAGATGGCATTAAAAGCAAATTACAAGGACGATATATTCTCTGGTGCAAGGAAGTATATGCAGGTGAATAATGCTGACAATACAAAGAGTTTCTTAGATGTTACAGAGTATAGCCAAGAGGGGGATTATTTTGGTGCAAATGAAGTGAATGAGATGGCGGCAGAGATTAACAGAATAGCAGAGGAGTTCCCAAGTAAAGATATATACCTAACTATATCAAATAATTGGGAAGGGAGTACTGCTCCGTATACACAAAATATAACTGTAGACGGTATCTTAAGTACGGACAATCCAATAGTAGATGTTATTTTATCAGACTCACTAGATACTGCTATACTAGAAGAAAAAGCATGGGGAAATATAAGCAAGATAGTAACTAATGATGGAAGTATTACAGCTATATGTAATAAAAAGAAACCCGTAACGGGAGTTAGAATTCAATTAAAGGTGGTGAGATAAGATGGGAGAAGCATTTCTAGTACGAAAAGGTGGTGGAGTAGATGCATCTGATGCAACTGCTATTGAGTCAGACATCATATCGGGTAAAACAGCTTACATTGATGATAGTGGCGAAGCTAAAGTGGGAACAATGCCGATTGTATACCCTACGGTTCAAGACCACTTACAAGCAGTTGCAGATCCTGTTTATGGAACGTTTTCAAGTGATAAGCCAACGCAACCGTATCTATACACAAGGATAAAGACAGATGGGCAGCCCAATACTGTAGCTTATACTGGTGTAAACTGGGTAAGAACAGAAGAAAGTAAAGTTGCTAATGTTGTAGGTCTAACAGCAGATAAAATAACAAAAGGTAATACTATTTTAGGGGTTACTGGTACAGGTAGTTCTAATGTCTTTGACTTTCCATTATCAATCCAAGACTCACAACCTACACCAGTAAAATCTGGTCATATATGGGTAAAGTCAAGTACTTTAGCTTCTAAGATAACTTATATGTCAATACAAGAATCACTGTGGGCTGGTACACCAAACAACTCACTACAGTTTGTAGTAGGAGAAACAGCATATAATTATATATACATGAAGGAAACTAAGAGACTGACAAGTGGTGGAAATGATATTACTACAGAGAATAGGCAGAATAATGGTGGTTTGCAAGAATGGATTGTATGTAGTAGTACTAGTCCTGTAGTTGAGTATAAGCTGAGTAGACCAATGGTTTACAGTACTGTAAACGGTGTATTAGATATTGAAACAGCCTATATGTGGAATGGTAGTGCATGGGTACTGTTGTGTCAAAAGGGGAATTATCTTGCAGTTGACACTGGAACGAGTAGCATGGCAATATACAATAATAATGGAAATTCACTTGCATATCACAGTGAAACAAAAATTGACTCTAGAGATGGTCATTTTAGTGGAGATGGAACATACTATGCTTCTTATGGAGGTGTATTAAAAAGAACTGGTGATGTTTTCACTAAATACTTTGATATACCGAGAAATATGACTTTGTATGATGATTCGTATAGTGTTTCTGGTGTATCTATATCGGCAGATGGCATGACATTAGGTGTTACATATTATGGTTACGGTTCTAATGGCAAATACAATTATGCTCTTGTAGTATACAAAAATAATGGGAGTACATTCAATGTATTAGATACCATCTCGATAGGTATAGATTATACTGGTGGCAGTGACATGCAAGTAGTGACAAATGCAAATGGAACTGCTATAGCTGTCTGCTATCGGAATGGTAATACAGGTAATAGCATATGCATTGTATTCATAGATGGCAATAATTGTACTAAAGTTAATTGTGGTGCTCCAGCAGTTGGTGGTTATTTTGGGGCTTGGGATAAAATAAATTGCATGTGGTTGCATGGAAATCAAATATACATTAAAGGCTCTGCTACTGGTGGTTCATCTAAAGACCAAGGGATATTTATAAATACTCTTGATTTCACCAATAAAACTGTAGCAGTTAATGGAAGAAAACTCTCTATGGACACCACCTCGTATTATTCGCCTAAACATAATCATTGTGTTAGTACAAAAGATGGAGGTCTGTACTATGTTATACCAAGTTCATCAGATGTTGTCACATTGTATTATTATAACATATCTAACAACTCAATCTACAGCCTTATTACAGCAAGAAAATATGAGTATTGCTATGGTGTAGCAGTAAACTTAACTAACGATAGGCTAGCAATTCTAGGAAAGACATCTTCCTCTTCTAACAATTATTATCTAGACTACTACTCATTGTCTAGAGATGATAATGCAAAGACTTTAACATTGACAGAATTACAGAGACTCACATACTCTAATTCTTCTTCTGGCTATGGTATGAGTTTCTGCCCACATTAGAAAAAGGAGGTTTTACTGTGTTTTATTATAAATATGACCCTGATAGTTATATTATCCTTAGCAAATATTCAGAAGAAACAAAAGGAGAAAACATCGCAATCTGTGACCAAGATTTTGATTTGCTCTTATGCGATGTTGTTGTAGGATTCTTATCTAATGATGGAGAAATTCTAAGGTATACAAAGAAAATAAAAAGTGTAGAGGTTATAGAATCTCTACTCAATGATATAAAATTAAACCAAATAGAGTCTGAAATTGATATAGACTATCGTTTATCATTAATTGAATTAGGACTTGCTTAAACAACGAAAGGAGAAAAAAACATGAACACATTTAACAATTTAAAAACAATTGCAACATTAAAAAGAAAGTCACCAGAGGAAATCATGAATTTAGCAGATATTTTTCTTATGAACGAACGTATCACAGCAGAGCAATATCAAGAATTAGTAAAACTATTAGAAAGTAAATAGGAACAACTAAAATTAATCGTACATCAATTAGGGCACCTTACAGGGTGTCTTTTTTGATGGCATCATGAGGATTCAGCAAAAAAATTAGGAACCATGATGGTTCCTATAAAAAAGAGGGAGGTTTATGAAAAAGATCTATCTATATTAAAAGGTTATTAGCTTCCTTCGATATATTAATAATAACAATAAAATATGTAGTAAGTATGGAACGTTAGTGAAGAATATGTGAACGTACTGAAAATATTTTGAGCCGAGAGGCTCTTTTTTGTTGTAATGTCGCAACAAAGGAAAGGATGGAAAATATGAAAATTGAAAAAGTAAATGTTTTGGGTGGGGCTATAATTTCATTGTTAACAGCGATTCTAGGACAATATTGGTTTCTGTTTGCTGGATTTTTATTTCTCAACGTAGTAGATTACGTAACTGGGTGGATTAAAGCAAAGTATTGGAAACATAACGAATCGAGCGCAATAGGAGCAAAGGGGATAGTTAAAAAGGTATTTTACTGGTTGATTATTATGATTGCATTCTTTATATCATATTGTTTTGTTCAAATGGGAGATATGTTAGGCATCAACTTGGCTTTTGTACAACTTTTTGGTTGGTTTACACTTGCAACATACATTATTAATGAGATCAGAAGTATTATTGAGAATGGTGTAGAGATGGGATACAACGTACCAAAGTTTCTTATCACTGGCTTAGATATTACACAGAAATTGTTAGATGCACAGACTAAATTAGAGGAAAGCGATGGTGAGAAAAATGAGTAATACAGCACAATGCAGAGACATAGAGGAACTAAATCCGCTGTGTCAGATATTATTAAACAAGGCACTGGAAGAAATCAAAGCGAAAGACATCAATCCTCTTGTAGTGGAAACGTATAGGAGTCAGGTCAGACAAAATTATTTGTATTGCCAAGGTAGAACAATTACGCAAGCTACAACCAAAGGCATTACTACTACATTTGCTAAGGCTTATTGTAATCCAAACGCACAAAAAGTAACTTGGACTTTAACGAGTATACATACTCAACGTAATGCTGTTGATGTTGTGCCGCAGCGAAAAGTAAACGGGAAAATGACTGCTATTTGGAACGCAAATGATAGTGAGACTAAGAAGATCATCAAGATTATGAAGAAGTACGGATTTGAGGCAGGAGCAAATTGGACAAGTAACCCTGATAGCCCACATTTTCAAATAAAAGGTGTTTCTGTTATTGCTAAATCATATAGTGCAAGTAATACAAATACTTATATCACTAAGATGATCCAGAAGGCACTTAATGAAAAGATTAATGCCAATTTAATAGTTGATGGTAAATGGGGAGCGAATACAACCAAGGCAGTCAATAAGTTCAGAAGTCAATTCAGTTGGAAAGAAGATGGCAAAGTTGGGGTAGAAACTGTGAAGAAGTTATTAGGTTAGTTGGTTTTTTGTCAACTTAAAAAAACGGGAATGAACTGTTGAAGCAATCCATTCCCTCAAAAAATATTTTTAATCGTGTATTAAGTTTATCGTAGTTAGGTTAGAAATTCAACAATTAGCTTCTTTAAAGTTTTTTTTGAGTGGTATGATGTGCACATAGATAGGTATTTATTTATGATTCGATTGATAAACTGTATGTCTATGGATTGCCCTGGGTAGATAGCTACAATAATTACACCTCCTATTTTGGGATATAATCTTATACCATAACAAAATAGATTAGATTAATATATTGACACAGTATGGTATAATTATAGTAAGATGTAGTGTTCTATATAGATTCTACAAGGAGGATGTGTATGGAAATAGATGAGGAGTATGATTATGTAATAGTTTATTCAAAAAATTGGGAGAATAATATTACTACATATAATCTATTGAATGAGCTTTTTGGAAAACTACTTAATAATAGTAAAAAAAAATTTTTGTTAAATTTTAGCGAAGTAACATTTATTTCTGCAAACATATTAGCAATATTAGGTGCGATACTTGAATATACATTAATTAAGAAAAGGCATAAAGTAGCTTTTGCAAACATTAGACCAAATGTAAAGAAAATTATGCAAAAAAATGGTTTTCATAAATATTTTAAGTGGGAGGTTGTTGAGGATACATATCATACTACAATAGAGTATAGGGTGTTTAAAGCAAATACTAACAAATTAGTTGAGTTTGAAAAGTATATACTATTAAATATTTTTAATAGAGATGAATTACCGATTATGTCTTCAAGCGTACAGGATCGAATTGTCGATAATTTTTTGGAGATTTTTAATAATGTTATTGACCATGCTGAAAGCAAGTATGTTTACGTATGTGGCCAATATTTTTATAGTAAAAAAAAATTAGTGTTTACAATTGTTGATATTGGAAAGACTATTGAAGAAAATGTAAATGAGTATTTGGGAGATGAGTCAAAAAAAATTAGTAATACTATCGAATGGGCTATTAAATTAGGTAATTCAACTAAGGCACAAAGCGCACCAGGTGGTTTAGGATTTGGTATGATACTTGATTTTTTGAGAAAAAATAAGGGGAGTTTCATAATAGTATCAGGAAATGAAAGTTATGAACTTAATAATTCGAAAGAAAGATTTGGAAAACTTGATAATATATTTTATGGGACTATAGTCACTATTTCATTCAATTTAGATGATGATTTTTCTTATATATTAATTGATGATGATATTATTGAATTATAGGAGGAAATATGGGAATTGTTAGAGTTAATGTAAGTGAAGTTATTAATAGCCCGTCTGCTCTAACTAGGGAGCAAGGGGAAAAGGTTTATAATTGTATTGTTAATAACATTAAATTAGAAAACAGTGTTATATTAGATTTTAATCAGATAGAAAGTATAATAACACCATTTCTTAATGTTGCTATTGGTAAGTTGTATGGAGATTATCCAAGTGATACTATAAAGAAATATTTGGAGATTATAAACATACCAAATGGTAAAGCAGCTTCATTTAATATAGTTATTAGAAATGCAAAATCATACTATGGTAATACAATAGGATACGAGAATGCTATAAATAATACGTTTGAAAATGAAAAAGGGTAAGAAGATGGAAAAAAATAAAATCGATATAAAGAAATTTTCGCCTACAAAGAATGACAAGTTTATTTTTGATACAAATGTTTTGATTAACTTGTTTTATCCCCTAGATTTTAAAAACCATACGAATACAGAATCTTATGCAAAATTATGGGAGGAGATAAATGCTAGAAATTTAAAGGTGTTAATAACATCGATACAATTATCAGAATTTATTAATCGTTGCATAAGGTTTCAGTATAATTTATACCAGGAAGATATAAATAGGCAGATTGAATACAAGAGAGAGTATAGAGAAACAGAAAACTACAGAGAATGTATGACAGATATTTTACAAGTTGTAGAAGATCAAATATGCAAAAGATTCGATTTTATTGATGATGGATTTAGTAAAATGGATAAAAAGAAAATATTTGTATATGGTTTTTCTTATGATTTTAATGATGCTTTATTGGTTCAAGTAGCTAAACAAAATGAAGCAATTTTAGTTACTGATGATGCAGATTATGCAAACTATAGTGAACCAGTAAAAATTGTAACAACAAATAGAAAATTGCTTATGTTTACATAATTTTTTGAATCTATAAATAAAGAGGAATAAAAGCTAGAGCGTGCTCTAGCTTTTACTGTATTTTTAACAGATATAAATAAAAAATTTTTTTAATAGTTCGTTCCCTGCAAAAAAATATTAAATATATTAACAATTAGAAAAAAGGTACAAGCTGTGTTAAGCAAGTGCCTTTGTAGAATAATCAAATTATATGGCAAATCTAATGGCAAATAAATATAAAATATAAAAAATATAGTGTAATTATTATTAGATATAGTATGATTAATAAAAACCAGTGGAAATCTACAATTTACAATGTTTTTGGACTATAATAAGATATAAAAAAATACATATTAATATAAGAAGAAACTCTTCAAGTCAAACCGCAGGTCGTGGGTTCAAATCCTACTGCCCCTGTCATGAAAGCCTTGTAAACTTCGTGTTTACAAGGCTTTAGTTCATTTATTCACCATAAAGCCAAGTGTTTTCTGCTATTAAAAGTTGTCGATCTAATTCACTAAATGAGGAATAAGAGTATCGAGGTAATGTACATACACCACAATCTCTGTCAAAAGTATTATACATTTTACGACCACAAATCATACATTCACTGGAGCTGTAAACAAATTTTCGTGCTTTTGTGTTGTAGAAGTGATGGTATAACACAGTATCAATTTCACCCATTTGATTATTATGAGTAACTATGTAAAGTCGCCATCTTTTATAATCATTAAAAGCTATATTTGCCGCTTCTTCTGATAATATAAATAGATTCATTACATCTCTATAATTTTTACAAGAATATTGTATAGCTATACGTGGAGCTAGGAAGTTACTAGCAAAAATGTTAGCAGCAAATTCATCCTCTGAATTAAGTAATATGTGACCCAGCTCATGCATTAAAGAAAATCGGATTCTTGTCTCAGGTTTATCATCATTATAAAAGATACTTTTTTTCTCACGTATTGTAACAGCATCATCGCTAAGTAAGAAGCAAGCATTCCTTTTGGCATTTGAAAGAGAGGAATACTTTATAAGTTTATAATCAAAACTGTGTATTATTCTATGGCAATCTACAGGGAATGATTTTATCTTACAAAATGTAATTGCTGAACAAACGGTCTTTAATATTTCTTGAAAATCTATAGTAATCAGCCTTCTTCCTCATCTGATAATATAATTTGTGCAAGTTTCATTTTTTCGGCTTGTGAAAGATTATTTTTACTACGTGTATATACAGTAAGTAGATCTTTATAAGAATTAATTATATTCGTGCTATCTTCAATTGTATCATCAAAATCATCTAATGAAAGCCCCAATACTCGAGCAATCGCTTTTAATGTTTCAAGTTTTGGATCTTTTGTCACGCCACTAAGTATTTTATCTAATGTACCTTTAGGCACTCCTGATCGTTCTGCTAATTCAGCAGTTGTAAGTCCTAGCTTCTTTTTATACTCTTCTATAATCTCTAAGCCCATTTCACATTCCTCCTTTTTATATATCTATGTTATCACCGTTAACGGATATAGTCAAGAAAAATATTTCCGTTACAATCCACAAATTATCCATTAACGGAAAAAATATTCGAAAAACATATTGACTATATCCGTTGAAGGGTATAACATATACAACATAATATCCGTTAACGGAAAAGAAGGGAGTTGTGTTAGTGTACAGAATACTTAAAGCAGAGATGGTAAGAGCTAATATATCAATCAAACAGCTTTCAATGAAGTTAGATATTACAGAAAGAAGCCTTAGAAATAAAATAAATGGCGTAACAGAATTTACTTTATCTGAATCATTAAAAATACATGAAATTATAAATGAAAAAACGAAGTTAAATATTTCATTAGAAGAATTATTTGAAAGATAACGATCAGAGGGGCAGGAATACATAATTTTCAAGCAGGAATAAGATTCTTGCAAAGTAAGATTTTTATTGAGAATAACTGATGCGAAATGAATATCAATACAAATAAACGTAGAATGTGAGGTGCCTTATGACGGAGATGGAATTAAAACAATATAGAAACATAATCAAGGAGATTCAAGATTTAGATAAAAGAATTGACCAGTTATATGAAAAGGAAATTGGAGCTGTGGCAACTAGGGTAAAGGGGTCGTCTAGGACATTTCCTTATACGGAAGTACGGACAAGTGTAATAGTTGATAATCCATTAGAAGTAGCTGCTAGAGATAGGCTGATTGCTTCTAGAAAGAAGAAGAGAGAACAGTTGCAAAACATAGCGCTTGAAATAGAACAGTATATAGATGATATAGAAGATAGTGAGCTACGGTTGATATTTAAATATAGGTTTATGGATGGTATGAAGCTAAATGATATTGCTGAAGAAGTAAGCCTTGATCGCAGTGTAATTGGGAAGAAGATTCGTAAGTACATTGATTTGCCCACATTGCCCCGTAAAGCAGTGTTATAATTATAATAGATCATATAGAACAGCAATCAATAACAAAGTGACGGTTGTAACAAAGGGTGGCCTCCTTATCGTCTCTACTATGAAAAGCTTCATCTTATAGTAATTATGATATTGATAGCAAACTGTACAGTGAAATAATGTTAGCTGATTGGAATCTACAAACAGTTAATAAAGAATATGATCTTAATTATTTATAATAAGAAATTGATTCAAGATATCTAGAACATGAGATCAATAAAGATTAAAGGAGTAAATCAAGTGATAAACAAAATAATCAATGCTATATCTCAAGCAATCTATCAGGAGTTTGGTGAAAACTACGGCATATATTCAGAGAGCGTGGCTGAGGAAGTAAGGAAACCTTATTTTTATATCTATAATACTACTCATAGCCTGGAAGCTAAACTAGGTAATAGATATATCAATAAGAACACATTCATGATTCAGTATTTTCCTTCATTAACGAATGCGAAGGAAGAGATCGGGAATGTTATAGGCCAGCTGGAAGAAGTACTTGAGTTTATTATGATTGATAATAATCTTGTGCATGGCTCTAGTATGAAGAGTAATACCGTTGATGATGTACTAAATTTTCAGATTGAGTACAATGTTCACATGCTTAAGAAAGTAGAAGAAAGTGAAAGAATGAATAACTTTAGTTTAAAGGAGTGATTTGATTTGGCTACAAAGAAGGCAGAAACAATAGTAAATCCTAGTTTTAGTAAAACTCAGTTAGTAAAGAGTAATCGATTTAATACAGAATCGGATTTACTAAACGCATTATTAAAAGATAACAAACTATACACAATTAGCGAAGTTGAGAAGAAAATTCTTGATTTTAAGAAAGGAAAGGTGAAATAAATGGGACTTGGTGGAGGATTATTCGTAACACAAAATAAGGTACTTCCTGGAACGTATATTAATTTCGTTAGTGCAGCTAGAGCAAGAGCAACTTTATCAGACAGAGGAATAGTTGCTATTCCAGTATCTTTAAATTGGGGAGAGGAAGCTACTGTTTTTACAGTTACAAATGAGGAATTTAGAAAGGATTCATTAAAGGTTTTTGGATATACATATGAATCTGAGGAAGTAAAAGGGATTAGGGAGTTATTTGCTAATGCAAAGAAAGTATATTTCTATCGTCTAAATAGTGGCGGTATCAAAGCCTCAAATACTTATGCAACAGCCTTGTATGGAGGAACAAGAGGTAATGATCTAAAGATTGTGATTGCACCTAATGTGGATGATTCCAGTAAGTTTGATGTATCTACTATGCTTGGTACGAAGGTACTTGATATTCAAACAGTCAGTGATGGGGCAGGACTTAAAGCAAATGCATTTGTTACATTTAAGGCAGAGGCAACGCTTGAAAATACTTCCGGTATTGCACTAACAGGAGGTACAAACGGTACTGTAGATGGAGAAGCAGAGCAAAATGCGCTTAATGCATTGGAATCTTATTCATTCAATGTACTTGGTTGCTTATCTACGTCATCATCGGTTAAGTCTTTATATACCGAATATACCAAACGTTTACGTGATGAGATGGGAGTTAAATTCCAGCTTGTAGTTTATAACCAAGCAGCTGATTATGAAGGTGTAATCAATGTTAAGAATAAGGTATCGGATCAGGGAGCAGAGGAATCATCCTTAGTTTACTGGTTATCTGGAGCAGAGGCTGACTGTGCAATCAACAAATCATGCACCAATATGACCTATGATGGTGAATTTACAGTGGTTACGAATTATAAACAATCGGAATTAGAAGCCGCTATTAGGGCAGGTGAACTTACCTTCCATAAGGTTGGTGATGAAGTTCGTGTGCTTGATGATATTAACTCGCTTGTTTCAGTAACAGATGAAAAAGGGGAAGATTTTAAGTCAAACCAAACAGTCAGAGTATTAGATCAAGTCGGCAATGATATTGCTTTATTATTCAATAATAAATATCTTGGCAAGATTCAGAATAATAAATCTGGACGAGTTAGTTTTTGGTCAGACATCGTTGCTTATGATAAGGAACTAGAAAAACTTCAAGCAATAGAGAACTTTGATTCTGCTGAGGTGGTAGTAGAGCTTGGAAATGACAAGAAATCAGTTATGGCAGTTAACCCAATTCAACCGGTTAATTGTATGACTAAATTATATATGACTGTAATCGTACAGTAAGGAGGAGTAAGACATGGCTAATATTACAATGTTATCAAAGGATGCAATTGGTGCAGCCCTTGCAGAGTGTTTCGTTACAATAGACGATAAGAGATATAATTGCTTCAATTTTATTAACTTTGAATCAAACTTTAACAAGAATAAAACTAAGGTTCCTATCCTTGGAAAAACAGGTAAAGGAAATAAAGCTACTGGTTGGGAAGGTGATTTCAAAGCAACTATTCACTATAACACTTCTATCTTTAGAAATATGATGAAGCGTTTCAAAGATACAGGTGAGGATATATACTTTGAAATCCAAGTAACTAATGAAGATCCTTCTAGTGCGGCTGGTAGACAAACGATTAATTTCTACGGATGCAATATTGACGGTGGAATCTTAGCTAAGTTTGATGCAGATGGTGAATATCTAGATGAAGAGATTTCAGGAACTTATGATGATTTTGAAATGCCAGAAGAGTTTGAATTACTTGATGGTATGTTAACGAACTAGGAAGCGTTTGCGTGAATAATTAGGATTTTTCACTCGCAAATTTGTGCCTGCGGGCAGGAGTCCGCAGGCTATAGGAAAGGTATGGGTATTAATATATGAGTAACTTAAGCAGATTTTTAAAAACGAATAAAATAGTAAAAGAAAATGTTTTCTACCCTGTTACAAAATCTCTTGTAGATGAAAAGGGGCTCCCAATGAAATGGGAGTTCAAGGCAATCACCACAGCACAGGACGAGATCATTCGAGATGATTGTACAATCGATGTGCAAGTAAATGGAAAACCAGGAATGTATCGACCTAAATTAGATACTAAAAAGTATATGGCAAAGATGGTATGTGCATGTTGTGTTGATCCGTGTCTAGATAATGCAGAACTTCAAGATTCCTATGGTGCTAAAAAAGCAGAGGACTTATTACGTGCTATGGTGGATAACCCAGGAGAATACCAAGATCTTTTATTATTTGTACAAAAGAATAATGGTTTTGACGTTACTATGGACGAAAAGGTAGAAGAGGCAAAAAACTAATTCGTGAGGGTGATAGTGAGTCAAATTACGCTCACTATTGCCTTCATAAATTCCATATACTACCTTCAGAATTTATTAATCTCGATGATAATGAAAAAGCATTTGTCATTGCGTCTATCAGAGTAAAGATTGAAGACGAAAAGAAAGAACAAGATAAAGCAAAGAGAAAATCGAAACATTAGAATCACAAATAAATAAATAAAAATATATAAATCAAAATTATGTTGTAAAGGATTGGAGGTGAGAAGATGGCAGGTATACAATCAGTAATGCTATTAGAAGATAAGATGTCAAAGCCGCTTATGAATATTGACAATTCATTATGTGTTGTAACAAATTCTATCGAAAGAGTACAAGATGCAGCATTAACTATGTTTGAAACTGCGCTGTTGACAGTAGCAAAGGCACAATTAGCTGCTGTAAAGATGACAGTAGATGGAATTGGAGATGGAATTGAAAGAGCAATAAGTGAACAAAGCAAATTAAATCAAACATCAGAAAAGTTAACAGAAGAGGTAAATAAAAGTAGCAGCGCATATGATGCGATAAAAGAGAAATTGTCAGGTGTGGCGGGTTTTATAAAAGAGGCATTTAGTATTGAGAAAATCGCTGGCATGTCTGATCAGATGGTTCAAACAAGTGCACGCCTTAATCTTATGAATGATGGCATGCAATCAACTAAAGAGTTACAAGATATGATCTATAGATCTGCGCAAAGTACTGGTACAGCATATCAAACCACAGCTGATAGAGTAGCCAAACTCAGTAGTAATGCAGGAGAGGTATTTGATTCGACAGCTGAAACGCTTAATTTTGCAGAATTAGTAAGTAAACAATTTGCTATTGCAGGAGCTTCAACAGAAGATACGAATAGTGCTTTTTCACAATTAACACAATCTTTAAGTACAGGTGTTATGAGTGGAGAAGATCTTAATAGCATATTTGCTGCGGCACCTAACATGATTCAGACAATTGCAGATTATCTAAACGTGCCTGTTAATAAGTTAGAAGATATGGCAGCAGGAGGACAACTGACAGCGGATACAGTTAAGAATGCAATGATATCATCAACAGATGATATCAACAATAAATTCAATTCTATGCCTATGACTTGGGAACAAGTAGGGAATACGATAAAAAACCAGGGGCTCATGGCAATCCAGCCAATCTTAGAGAAATTTAGTGAGATTGCCAATAATCCGAGTTTTCAGGAGTTTGCCGCGGGTATTGTCGATGTGATGTCAGGAATTGCTAGTGTATTGGGGTGGGTACTTGGCTTAGCTATAACAGTGGCAAGTACCATATGTGATAGTTGGTCTATTATTAGCCCTATCATTTACGGAATTGCCGCTGCATTACTTGTGTATAATGCAGGATTACTTTTGCAGAAGGGATATTTATTAGCCTGTACTGTTGCTACCCAAGCCATGAAAATCGCTCAAGGTTTACTTAATGTAGTAATGGGAATGAATCCAGTAATGTTAATTGTATTAGGAGTAATCGCTTTAATAGCAGTATTCTATGCAGTTATTGGTGCAATTAATCAATTTATGGGAACTTCAATAAGTGCGACAGGAGTAATTTTAGGTGTTTTTAGCACTGTGATAGCGGTAATAGGTAATTTATTTATGGGTGCACTGGAGTTAGTATTAGGGATCATTAATATTTTAATTAATATAGTTATAACGTTTTTAAATATTTTTCAGAATGCTTTTAAGAACCCAATATCTACGGTAATTTATATGTTTCAAGGCTTGGTAGATATAGTATTGGGAGCTATAGAGAAAATAGCATCTGCAATGGATTTCGTGTTTGGAAGTAATATGGCAGATACAATAGCTGGCTGGCGGGGTGATATTAAAGCAAAGGCAGAAGCTGCTGTAGAAAAGTATGCACCTAATGAAGATTATAAGGCAGTTAAGAAGAATGTAAATTTATCTGCAGAAGACCTTGGACTTACAAGAATGAATTACAAAGATGCATATAATTTTGGTTATGATTACGGGGACAATATAGGCGCTAAAAGTAATCTGGTCTCAAAAAACTCTAAAGGAACAGATATTGATAGTACTAATCCCACAAATTCAATACCTACAACCACTGACTTAACCGGTACACAAGCTGGTACCGATTTGGGAAGTACAGCAGAAAATACAGCAACAATTGCAAAATCAGTTAGTGATAGCACCGAAGAAATAAAGTACTTAAGGGATGTCGCAGAACGAGAAGTAATTAACAGATTCACAACAGCAGAGATTAAAGTAAATATGGGTGGAATACACAACAAAGTAAATAAAAATACTGATCTAGATGGAGTGGTTAACCATTTGGAAAATCAACTATATGAGTCTTTGAATTCTACCGCAGAACAATACAACAGTTAGGGGGGTGATACTATGTCATACGAATTTTATTTGGATAAGATGCTGTTACCTGTCACACCATCTAAGGTTGACACAAAGATTAAGAATCAAAACAAAACAATAAATCTTATTAATGAAGGTGAGGTTAATTTAATTACAGCACCAGGATTGACGGAAATAAGTTTTGATGCATTATTACCTATGCATGAGTATCCTTTTGCAAAATATTTAGAGGTAAAAGATATAAATAATAAATATAAAAATGCAACAAAGGTCCATAGAGCTATAAAGCTTAATCAAGTGTATTCTGGATTCTTATATCCAAACTTTTACCTAGATTTTCTAGAAAAGCTTAAACTAGAAATGCAACCCTTTTACTTCAAGATTGTAAGAGGAGATAGAATGAAACATGTATTTGGAACAAATCTTTTAGTTACCTTAGAGGATTATAGTATTGTAGAAGATGCTAAGGACGGTAATGATATTACTGTTGATATTAAGTTAAAACAGTATATTAGCTATGGAACGACCACTGTTAATTATATGTATGGTATAGGGATTAAAGAGGGGAAAAAAAGAGCAAATAACAATTCAGGAACACAATACTATGTTGTAAAAAAGGGAGATACCATGTGGGCAATTGCTAAAAAATTTTTAGGTGATGGATCTAAGTGCTGGAATCTTGCTAAGCTAAATGGCCTTAAGAATCCTAATTTAATCTATGTTGGCCAAAAACTTAAGATTCAAGATGTAAAAGCATCGACAGCTAGTGGAGCAGGATACAGTGTTAGTACAAAGACGAGGAGATCTACAAATAAAAGTTCATCTAGTACCAATAGTAAGACTAGTAGCAACAAGAGCACTAGTAAAAAGAATCCTAGTATTGTATATCCAATAAATATGAAGCCTAATCTTAAATCACAAACTGGAAGTGGAGCAGCAGCTGCTGCGTTAATTGTTCTTGGATTAACTGGTACAAAAGGGTATACCAGTACTAAAAAGGGAAAAAGCAGTAAAAATGCAATAACTAACAAATAGGAGGGATAATCATGTATGAGTTAACTATCTATAATAACAACAAATTGTATTATCCTTCCGTTATAGGAAATGTTACTTGGGACACTGAAAGGAGTGGTTCACCAGGTACACTAAAATTTGAGGTGTATCAAGATGGTAAGCTTGACTTTGAGGAAGGTAATGAAGTTAGGTTTATTGATAATAAGGATAAAATATTCTTTGGGTATGTATTTACCAAAAAACGCACATCTGATAATACCATTGCAGTTACAGCATATGACCAATTGCGTTATTTTAAGAATAAAGATACGTATTCGTATAGTAAAAAGAGTACAAGTGAATTGCTAAAGATGTTGGCAAAAGACTTTTATCTAGAAACTGGTGATATTGAAAACACTGTTTATAAAATGTCAAGGGTAGAAGATAATACCACCTTATTCGATATGATGATCAATTCCATGAATGAAACATTGAAAGCAAAGAAAAAGATTTATGTATTGTATGATAACTTTGGCAAACTCAATCTAAAGAATATATACAATATGATTGTTCCAATTATGATTAATTCCTCAAGTGGAGAATCATTTGATTACACTACTAGTATTGATTCCAATACATATAACAAGGTTAAACTTGTGCATGAAGATGACAATACAAAGAAGAGAACAGTTTATGTGGATGAAGAGATAGACTCTATTAATCAATATGGTGTACTGCTATATTATGAAACAATACAAGATGAAACTTTAGTAAAACAAAAGGCTAGCGCTTTGCTAGAGTTATATGGTAGTACTTCAAAAGAATTCAGTGTTAGTAACTGTTTTGGTGACAATAGAGTTCGTGCAGGAAGTGGAATATATGTGAATCTTGCCGTGGATAATATTGAATTTGATGGTTTGATGTTAGTTGAAAAGGTTACTCATACGTATTCGAAGGATTCTCACTTTATGGATTTGAAATTGAGAGGAGCTGATTTTAATAGCTAATATAGCACAATTAATAAAAAAAGCAGCAATAGAAGCTGTAGAAGCAAGTAAACCTACGGACCTAATATTTGGTAAAGTTATCTCTGCTAATCCTCTTAGTGTTAACGTAGACCAAAAGCTTACTCTTAATGAGGAATTTGTCTTTGTAACCTACGCTTACAGCCAGATTATGCAAGATAATGATAATGTTGTTATGATACGAGCCAAAGGTGGGCAAAAGTATCTAATTATAGATAAGGTGGGGTGAGGATGTTACCTATAAACAATATTTTAGTAAATACAGAGGATACTGTATTAGAAGTACCATCTAAAACATTCTTTATTGATTTTATTAATAATAAGGTTGTTGGTACAGTCGATGGTATTGAAGCAGTAAAACAAGCTGTTTTTCTAATCTTGAATACAGAACGATATGAGAATATGGTTTATGATTGGGATTATGGTTTTGAGACACAAGATCTTATTGGTATGCCTATTGGATATATATATCCTGAATTGAAAAGAAGAATCGAAGAAGCATTAACACAAGATGACAGAATTGAAAGTGTAGAGGCTTTTGATTTTGAAAAGAGTGGTGCGATTGTTACAGTTTCTTTTACAGTTATCTCAAAACAAGGAATTTTCGAAACAGAAACGGAGGTGAATATTTAATGTATGAAGAAAAGACATATGAGGCAATTTACAACGAGATGATGACATCAATAAAAACAAGCTATCCAGAACTAGATAGCCGTTCAGAAGGTGTACTTGGTATTGCAATTTCGCCTTGTGCGATGGAACTTGCACAAGCTTATGCAGAGATTGATACCATATTGGATGAATCTTTTGCAGATACCGCAAGTAGAGAGTTCTTGATAAGACGTGCAGCAGAGAGAGGTATTGAGCCAACGCCTGCAACATATGCAATCGTTAAGGGAGCATTTAATATTGACGTTGAGACTGGAGAAAGATTTAACCTAGATGATTTCAATTACATAGTAACTGAGAAAATAAGCACGGGTATCTACAGGCTCGAATGTGAGACGATTGGGAGTGAACCAAATTCTCATACAGGAAAACTTATACCACTGGATTACATTGAAGGATTAGAAAATGCTACTATTACGGAGGTACTTATTCCAGGAGAAGATGAAGAAGAAACAGAAGCATTAAGAAATAAATACTTTGCTAGCTTAAGTAGCCAATCTTTTGGCGGTAATATAGCTGATTACAAAGAAAAGGTTAATGAGTTATCTGGTGTAGGTGGTTGCAAGATTTATCCAACTTGGAATGGTGGCGGAACTATAAAGGTAGTAATTATTGATTCTGATTACAAGAAACCTACAAATGATTTAATTGGAGTAGTACAAAATCAGATTGATCCAGTTAAACAAAGTGGTGAAGGATATGGTATTGCTCCAATTGGACATGTTGTTACAGTAGCAGGAGTTGAAGACACTATAGTGAATATATCATCTACCATCACATATCAAACTGGCTATACCTTTGATGATGTTAGATCTTATATTGAAAAAGCTATTGACGATTACTTTTTAGAATTAGCGAAGGAGTGGGACAAAGAGAATGCTTTGGTAGTACGTATCAGTCAGATCGAGTATCGACTACTAAATGTTACTGGTATTGTAGATATATCAGGAACGACTATTAATGGTGAAGTTGTTAACCTTGTGCTCAATGATAATAACATACCAGTGAGGGGGACTGTAAGTGGCTAAAGAAGTTGATTTACTCTCATATCAAAGTAATATTATTCAACAGATAAGAGAGTTCAAGGTTTTGTCAGAAGTGGAGAATCCTAAGCTAGAATGTGTATGGAAGGCAGTAGAAGACGCTATTAATGATCAATTTGCCATGACTCTTACTGATAACGGATGCAAACGTTGGGAAAGTATTATGGAGATTAATGCAAAGGATACAGATGATTTGGATTTCAGACGTTTTCGTATCCTTAGTAAACTGAATGAACAGTTACCGTATACGTATCGAATGCTCGATTTGCAATTGCGAACATTATGTGGTGAAAACGGATATACGATGGTACTTAGAAACAATGAGTACACATTAATCGTGAAAATTGCTTTAACATCAAAGAATAAATATTCTGACGTAGAATCTACAATGAGAAAATACGTGCCGGCTAATATAGTACTTGATGTTTCATTAATGTATAACACACATGAAATATTATCACTGTTTACACATGAGCAACTTGCTAAGTATACCTATTATGAATTAAGAGAGGAAGTGATTGTAAATGGCAACTGAAACAAATAATCTAAAGTTAAACAAGCCTAATAAAACCGACTTTTATAGTATTGATCTAGTTAATGCTAACATGGATAAGATTGACGAAGCAATCGCAGGGAAAGCAGATAAGAAGGATATTCCGACAAGCTTACCTGCCAATGGGGGGAATGCTGATATGTTAGGAGGAAAGTCTCCTGATTACTTTGCAACTAAAAGTAACTTATTTATAAGTAACTCAGACTTATTTACTTATATTGAATCCTTAACAGCCGAACAATTACCAACTAACGCTACAGTAACCATTAGAGCTTATAACTGTAAGAACTCTCCCGCAGAAGGATATCCTATTGCAGTAGACTATGCACTAAACAATGGTGGTGATTTTATTATTGAAGTTACTAGACTAGAGAAAAAAGACTGGTATATTTTATTTGCAAAAGAAGTAACAACTCACAGAACATTTAGATGCTTGAAACACAATAATGTATGGCAAAATTGGTATTCAATTGGAGATGTTTATGTTCTCTTGGGTGGAACTGACTTGCTTAGTTCTCCATATTTAAGTTCTCTTACTGATAGTTGGACTATACAAACGTTTAGAATTGAGAACTCTCCAAGTGCCCCTATAAATTTAGGATACAGTGTGTCAAACAATGATTTTTATTATACAATTTTTAAATTAGATAACACCCACATGAGGGTTATCGGTAGAGATGTAAGAAGTAATAGAGAATTTGTTAGAAGCAAAATTGCTAACGTTTGGACGGATTGGGTAGAAAATGTACAGACAAATCCATATGGTGGCGCATTTGTTAGAAGAGAGTTTACTAGTGATTATGAGGGCGGTCAACTTATTCTAGAGAAAGCACCAAAGACTACAATAGATGGAGATTTCGGCATAGATATATACGGTGATAAGCTTAGGGTTTTTGGTGGTAGTGCTAGTAAAGGTGCATATTTGGATATATCTACATGTTCTTCAAATCTTGTAGATAAACTTCTAACAAGTAAAAACGTTGCAGTACAATCTTCTTCTCCATCAGCACCTATCACTGGTGACTTATGGATTTGGTAGGAGGGCGACACTATGAGTATAACAAGATATGATGGGGCTAATTTTGTTGATGTGTCTACCGTAAAACGGTTTGACGGTGCTAATTGGATTGACGTTAATTCAAACAAGAGATATGACGGTGCTAATTGGATTGAAACACTGGAGCAACAATTAGTAGTTAAAAGAGTAGCGTTCAATGGACCAGCGGTTACAGATTATAGTAATGCACGTCTTACTGACACAGTTAGTGCAGACGGAAAGACTTATTCATTTACATCTTTCGGTCAGCAAAACATTTCACGATACATTTGGCTACAAGCAATAGGTGTCACTGTAAAGCAAGGTGACGTTGTTAAGATAACTATACGTTTTGATTCGACTAACGGATCATATCTAAGGGTAGTGTTTACAGAAAGCACTACTTATGATTACAATAAAGTGTTCTTCGTAAATTCATCTAATGTAGAAACAACTATAACAGTTCCTAGCGCGGGGAATTTCTATTTGTTATTTTTGAATTCAAGTGGATATACGTACACTTCATGCGAGTATCTCAACATATCAGCGCTTAGCGTTAATGGTAAAACATACAAAGATATATTATTTAGTAAATAGAAAGGGGTAATATTATGTCTAAGAGATTGATAATAAATAAAAATGAAATTAATGTAGAGAGTGTATATCCATTCCGTTATGATTATGGAAAAGGAAAAGAGGTATTGCGAATAGGAATAAATGAAACAAATCACTTATTTGATGAATTGAAAGTCCTAGAGAATACAGATAATCAATCAATTGAGTATTTTGAGGAGGAAGAAAAGAAAAATGAGTATACGGGGTACTGTAAAGACTTCTCATGTAACTATCAAGATGGTAAATACTCCATCGAAATAACAAGATTATCTGAACAAGATCGCAAGATTGAAGAGCTAGAAAAGAAACTTGCAGAGAACACAGAGGTAATTAATGCTATGTTACTATCAGACCTAGAAGGAGGTGTAGCAAATGTATAGCAGATTACTCAGCTTATATAAAGATGGGCTTCTAAGTGAAGATGGTCTATCCAACGCAGTCGTGAAAAGATGGATTACAGAAGGTCAGAAACAACAGATCAAAGATTCAGTAACAAAAAATTAGGAACCATTACGGTTCCTATAAAAAGGGGGAGGTTTATGAAAAAAATCTATCTATATTAAAAGGTTATTAGCTTCCTTCGATGTATTAATAATAACAGTAAAATATGTAGTAAGTATGTAACGTTAATGAAGAATATGTGAACGTTCTGAAAACATTAAGAGCCGAGAGGCTCTTTTTGTTTGTCAACGCAACAAGGAAAGAGAGGATAGTATGGAAAAATTAAAGGAATTAATTTGTGGATTAATAGGTATTACAGGTGGAACTATTGCAAGAATGTTAGGAGGTTGGAGCGCAGATCTTCAGACCCTTATTACTTTCATGGTAATTGATTTCGCTATGGGACTAGTTGTAGCTTTTGTATTTAAGAAATCAAATAAGACAGAAACAGGTGCTGGGGAAAGTAATGCTTGTTTTAAGGGACTCTGCAAGAAAGCTGTTATGTTGCTAATAGTACTTATAGCGTATAGGCTCGATATAACGCTACAAGTAAACTACATTCGTACAACAGTTATTATTGCACTCATTGTGAACGAGCTTATAAGTATTATTGAAAATGCTGGACTAATGGGTGTTAAGTTTCCGAAAGTAATTACGAATGCAATTGATATATTGCAAAAGAAATCAGAAGAAAGTGAGAGTGGGAAGAATGAATAATACAGATCAATGCAGAGATATAGAGGAGCTTAATCCACTGTGTCAGATATTGCTTAATAAAGCGCTTATAGATATTAAAGCAAATGGTATTAACCCTCTTGTAGTAGAGACCTATCGTAGTCAGGTAAGACAAAACTACTTGTATAGCCTTGGACGTACTGTTAAAGGAACAAAGGTTACATGGACACAAGTTAGTATTCATACAAAGCGAAATGCAATTGATTTAGTACCGCAGCGAAAAATTGATGGTAAAATGAAAGCTATCTGGAACGCGCAGGACAAAGAAACAAAGAAGATCATTGCAATCATGGTAGGTTATGGATTTGAAGCAGGGGTAAACTGGGCAACTAGTCCTGACAGTCCACACTTTCAAATTAAAGGAGTTAGTTCATCTTCTAAATCATTTGGTTCAACAAATACAAACGTTTACATCAGTATGATGATCCAGAAAGCCTTAAATGATAAAATTAATGCGAAGTTGATAGTTGATGGTAAGTGGGGAGAATGCACTACAAAAGCTGTTAACAAGTTCCGTAAATTGCAAGGTTGGAAAGAAGACGGAAAAGTAGGTGTAGAAACATTGAAGAAGTTATTAGGTTAGTCAGAACACAAAAAGGCGCAAGCTGTTAAGTAAGCGCCTTCGTTCAACTCTAATTACTATAATCTTAAATATTATCAAAATAAATTCTATTTACATAGGAACAAATTTATACATATAGATAAAGCTAGCAAATAGGTAAGGGCGGTATATAATTTATAGGTTAATATTGACTGTATGGTATTTTCCAGAATTTCTAAATTCATCAACAAATGGACCAGCTTTTGATAGATAATTAGTAGCATCAAAACCAGTATATTTTATTTCTCCATTTGATTCATATGTAAATATTAGATATGTATGTACCTCTCTGATATTTTTTTGTTTAGCACGTCCACCAACCATTGCCCCTAATGTACCAAATAGAACAGCACCACCAACAGCGCCTCCAATACTAGAAACATACTGCTTTTGAATTTCAACATCTGTTTTTAAACAAACATCAGTTACTTTATTCTTGTCAAGATTAAACGTTAATCCATTTGAAATAATTTCATATTTATTTGGAGTTGAATAGATATTACAAGATACGTTCTCTGGAATTGGTAATCCGTTTACATGTGACAGACATGCAAATAAGGAAGCACTTTTTTCTGCCATAATGTTATTAATAAGGATTTTTTTCTTCCTTTTTACTTTTGCTGTACCTATAACCATGCGAATACAAAATAATAAAAAAATCAATATGAATATAATAACAACGATTGATGGCAGTAATTCACCAAGTGTAGTTTCACCTATTTTCTGATTCACAAATACACCTCTCATTCTGTAATATAATGTATATAGTATACTATTATATGCCAAAATATTCAATCATAACAAAAAAGGCGAAAGCTGTTAAGTAAGTGCCTTTTCGTTCAACTCTAATTCCTATAATCTTAAAAATTATCACATGATTAATTGATATAAACAGATTTGTACAATGAATATCTTAAAGTTTAGAACAAAGTATATTTTTATTCATGCGCTGAGATCGGTAAGAGAGTGGAGACAGTTTGGCTTAATTATGAAATACCAGGGGATTGGCAATCGAGCTTGTTTATGTAGAGAAAGGTTTTAATACAAAAGGCCCACCTAATAAGATGGGCCGGAAAAAATATTATTGTGAGCAGTATTTAGAAATTAAATCTAATAAATCGCTTAAGTTACATGATTGAAAAAAATTAAACATAATTTTATCCTCCTTTGAATGACTACTGTTTCTTAGGAACAAATTAATTGTAACACTTATGTAACAAAATTGTAATATTTAATTAATGGAATACAAAGTAATAAGTGGTAAGAAAGTATATTACTATTACAACAGCACAAGATGAAACAATTAGAGATGAATGCATTCTTTCAGTATCAAAAAAATAAGAGCCATGATGGCTCTTATAAAAGGGGGGAGGTTTATGAAAAAAATCTATCTATATAAAAAGGTTATTAGCTTCCTTTGATAAATTAATAATAACATTCATTTGTGTAGTAAGTATGGAACATTAATGAAGGATATGTGAACGTTCTGAAAACATTTTGAGCTGTAAGGCTCTTTTTTAGTTGTATCAGTGTAGAAAGGTATACCCACCTCATTGTTAACAATCACAATTCGAAGAGCAAGGATCATCACACTTTTCCGAGCGATTACAACATTCCTTTTGAAAACTTTCATTTGCAAGGATAGTAGCAATTGTATCACCTAATTGGGTTAAGGCAGCAGCTAGTAATTCAAGTTCTTCCTCTGATAAACAATTTGATAATGTACAAGCGATACCGGTTATAGTAGCAACAAAACTACAAGAATTCATAGTATATCCTCCAAGTATCATAAATCATTACTAGATATATATGATTATATAGCAAGTATTAATGCAAAAAAGAAAGCATTTTATATTGAAATGAATAGTTAAGTTATATTTAACAATACTAATAGCGAAACTAGTTTGAGTCATTTAGAATATGAAAGATTGATTGTGAGGTAGCATATGGACAAGAAACAAACGTTAAAAACGGAAGCTAAGAAAGACAACGAGAAGTTTAATAGTATTACGAACAAAGTTAAAGTAGAGAATCAAAATCAGACACATAATGTACGTGAAGAAGGCATAGGTAGAATAGGAAAGACGAGATAATTGTGTACTTTTTGAAAAAGTGTAACATATAATAACTTTAATCTTGTTAATTTCGTATATGTTGTCTAAGAAAGGATAGAAAATATTGTCATATTACAGTTTGACTATTAAAAAGAAATATGATATAACTATACCATTCACTAAATGAAACTTATAAGAAATGTTTTTGCAATAGATCTAGCCGCCACTTTCTATTGTAATAGTTAAAGGAGTCGTGTGTATGGAATCTGTAGAAATCAAATTACAGGCACCAGAAGATGTAAAGGAACTAGTAGCAGCAGCTGAGAAATGTGATTTTGATATTGATGTAATTTACCAAAGAATTATTGTTGATGCAAAATCCTTTCTAGGAGTATTAAGTATGGGATTACAGAAATCTTTAATAGTATCTTGCCACGGATATGATAAAGAATTTTCCAATACATTAAGAAAATACTCTGTTATGTAATTACAAGGTTAATGGTGTATGTTTACAGAGAATAAGAGTCATCGCTTGCGATGGCTCTTATTTAATTTAGATAATGTTAAATTTTTCTTCGCTTACAGAAAACATGTACTTACAGAAAACATGTGTTTAAATCAGGAACTTATAGTATATGAATTAAATCGTCTGGTTCAAGTGGTTTACTATATAGATACCCCTGAATAAGATCACAGTTCTTTTCTTTTAATAAGTTTAATTGATTACTATCTTCAACACCTTCGGCAACAACTTTTACATCAAGATTATGAGCAAGAGAGATAATAGCCTCAGCCACGTAGTTATCTTTCTTATTCAAGTTAATCTTATCGATGAATGCCTTATCAATCTTAAGTGTATTAATAGGCATCTGTGTAAGATAATTAAGAGATGAGTAGCCAGTACCAAAATCATCGAGAGAGATGCGGATACCTATACTCTGTAGTTCTTCTAGTATGGAAACGGCATCACGGATTGAGGAGGCTATTGCACTCTCTGTAATCTCAAGTTCCAAATATTGTGGAGATAAGCCTGTTTCCTTTAGAATATCAACAACAAGAGTTACGAATCCCTTCTGATTAAGTTGTATCGTTGATATATTAACTGCGACTATGCAGAATGGAAAACCATTATTCTGCAGGTGTTTATTAAAACTACAAGCTTCTTTTAAAGCCCAGGAACCTAGGTCTTTAATCATACCACTTTCTTCTGCGATTGGAATAAACTCGGTAGGAGATAAGTTTCCAAGAGTCGGATTCTTTATTCTCATAAGAGCTTCAAAACCAATAATTTTCTCCAAAGCAAGATCGAATTGGGGTTGGTACACTAGATAGATTTCATTGTTTTCAATGGCATGTCGTAAAATTTCTATTATTTCTGAATGTCTACTGATTTCTTGTTGCATACTTTCATCGAATAAGGTAAGTCGATTCTTACCCGTGTCCTTTGAGCGATACATGGCTATGTCAGCATTCTTGATTAATGTATTGTACTGGACACCATTTAGTGGATACAAAGAAACACCAATACTCATAGATATATAGATGAAAGTACCATTAATATTAATTGGTTCTTTGAACTTTTCTAAAATATTTTTGGCAAGGTTAAGTGCCTCTTCTTGTGACGAGATATTTGATTTAAAGAATAAGAATTCATCACCGCCTGCCCTTGCTAACAAATCGTTATTTTTTAAAAAATAGTTTAGGCGTTTTGCTGTTTGTATTAGTAGTTCATCACCATAATCATGACCTAAGGTATCATTAACTGTTTTAAAATTATCTAGATCAACAAAATATATGGAATGTGCTTGTGTACAACCTGGTTCACGATTTAATGTAATATTCAAGTAATCGTAAAATGCAGCCTTATTAGGTAACTTGGTGAGTGAATCATGGTAAGCAAGGAATTCAATATGTTCATAGTTAGAGCGTAATTGCTCCTCTTTTACCAATAGTTTTTTATGAACGAAGGATAACTCATCATAGTTGGATTTAATAATATGTAGCATTTTGTTAAAACTACGGGAGAGTTCACCAAATTCATCTTTTGTCTTCACATTACATAGTACAGTCAAGTTACCATCAGCCGCCTGTCGCATACAATCACGAAGATTAAGAAGCGGATTGGTAAAGCTTTTGGCAATCTTCCTACTTGATATTAAGATAATAAGAAGTAGAAGAATAATGCTAACAAAAGCAATTGTGATAGCATAGGAATAGAACGTATATATTAAAGTACTATCTTGTGAGATAACAAAGTACCAATCTAAGTTATCAATTAGGTGGTAAGCATAGATACTACCAGAGTACATAGCTCCTACAGTAACATATCCTGACAAAGGGTCCTCTTGTATCGAAGTTTTGAAGTTAGATTTAAACGTAGAATTCTCTTTTTGTGAATGTTCTAGTTTACCATGTGAAAAGAGATAACTACCACTAGCATCTGCTAGTGATGCAAAATTGGACTGTCCTAATTCGAGACTATTAAAATATTCATCAAAGAATTTAACATCTATAGTCAGTATGATATAGCCTATAATTTGATTGCTTTGATCTTGAAAAATAGGTGAACCAATGTCGATATAAGAATTATCTTCATCTAAGCTAGGATAATAATCGGTTGGAACGGAGGTACTAGTGACCTCTTTCGTTTTACCAATCTGTTGAATAATCGGAAGATTGTAATCATTGTTTAATATTTCTTCGTTAGTAGAATTAACAATATCACCGTAATTATCATATATTGATAGCATTTTGTAGCAGGGATTTAGGCTCAGTTTTTGTTTCAATGCCTTTTGTGAATTGCGATACAGAATGGAATAATCGGTTTTGTTAGGATTCCTTGTGATATAACAGAAGTTAACAATATCATTTTGTTTTGCTAAAAAGGAGAGCTCTGTTTCTTGCGTATGAAGAAGACTGGTAATAATCTCTGAGCCGGATCTAGCATTGGCTTGTAAGTTGGCAAGACGATCGGATTGATCCTTTTTACCATAAAAAAACAAGGTAATCGTTGTAATGATTACAAAGGGGATAATTGAAAAAATAATTAATATAGTGTTTAGCTTTGATTTCATCACAATGCCACTCCTTAAGTATACCAAATTAGTATTTAGAAATAGAATAGATATAATTCATAACCAAAATATATATAGGGATATTCTAACAAGAAAAAAATGGAAAATCAAGAAAATATAAGTCAAATAGTCAGAACCACCGGCTTAGCCGGTGGCTTGTTCTGGCCCTATAAGGGCCTGTTT
>ERZ781271.32-NODE-32-length-68820-cov-12.511248_pt1 | contig 68820 bp, 48 predicted proteins | sample MGYA00375849_ERZ781271 | MGnify/ENA primary metagenome ERZ781271 (study PRJEB29790, sample SAMN06051245) | human gut metagenome | host: Homo sapiens | place: USA: Cincinnati, Ohio | collected 2013-06-10 | study: EMG produced TPA metagenomics assembly of the Gut... | reverse complement strand
ACCCTAGGAAGGCGAGGCATGGACGCCGAGCCAACATTCGCTGAGGCAGGACGCCGAATCGAATGTGGTTCCGAACCTTTTATTAAACTACGCGTACACACTTAGAAGTACTCAGATGCGTAGCGTGTTTTGTGTCATAGTACGCCATCTAAGAAGCTTTCATAACATTAATTGAGTTTTGCCCCTTAATCACCATAATTGTAGATGAAATCCTGTAGTGCATTCACATTAGTCTCCATCTCGGGAACTAAAACGGCCTTATTATTGATTCTTCGTTGTTCATAAGAATTATCAACTGGAATACGCATCTGGTCTATCTCAGTTGTTCCAAGCATGAGTACCGACTGCATATAGGACATAATCTGATCATTCGATAAATCTGTGGATATACAAGGCATTAGTTCTTCTGCCAACTCAATTAATTCCGATAAGGATAAGGATTTAGCCTCTGTAAAGATTGCTTGCAATACTTTTCGTTGTCTTTCTGTTCTGCCGAAATCCCCTTGGGCATCTTGACGTATTCTTGTATATGCAAGCGCCTGCGTTCCATTCATAACATTCGTACCTGGCTGTAAATCTAGTACAGAACCCTTCTTATAAGCGGTTGTTAAATACTGATATTCCTCATCTGTTAAGGTAATCTTAACACCACCTATTGTATTAATTACTTTCTTGAATGCTGAAAAATCAACTACAGCATATCCATCTAATCGTATACCAAAATTACTTGCAATCGTTTCATACATTAAGCTTACTCCACCAAAAGAATACGCAGCATTAAATCTGTTTTCTCCGTATCCTGGTATTGTTAGGTACATATCTCTCATTAATGAGGTTAACTTCAACTTTTTATGTTTTAAATCTAACGTAGCGATCATTGCCGAATCGGAGCGACCTGTTTGTGTCCAAGTCGCTCGTTTATCACTACCAACTAAAAGAATATTGATTATTCTATTATCCTCTACTAAGTCTACATCTTCTAAATCAACTGACGATAACGATACACCGTCTTCTCTATTCAATCCATCTAACACACCGTAGACTCTTATCTTAGCCTCCGCTAGTAAAAATCCTGTTGCTGCAGACAATAGCAACAAGAATATGAAAGTAAATTTATAAAGAAACCTCTTTCTTTGTTTTCTCGTCATGTAATCTTCCCCCTGTTAAAGCACGAGTAATAAACCTAAATTCCTTGGCACACCTGACTTCTTATACCCATATCGGTACATTGCATATCGACGGTAAAACCAGTTTCTTTTATTCAGATTTGCAAATCGTCCAATCAACGATTTTTGTTCTTTTGTTAATAACATATTATAGATCTCTAGAAATTCCTCCGCCTGTTTCATATTCGAATAAATCGCTTCTCTTTGCGACTGAAGACTTGCCAACCTTTTCTTAATATAAGATCCATATTCCTGATTCCCTATTACATTATCCTCATGTTGACGATATAGAATCGTAGAATCCTCAAGATAGCCAACCTTACCAAAAGCTGCTGCTACAAGTGCGACCCACCAATCATGCACTCTAGCATTCTTTGGAATTGCAATAATCTTATTCTTTAATGCTTTGTTCATCATCATAGTACAACCAATTAATTTATTCTCCATTAACAAATGCGCTAAATCTACTCGCTTCGTATTCAAGTGATTGGAACGATGGAATGAAAAATGGATTAGATTAAGTGTTGAATCAACTACTATTGCGTCTGTAAATACTACTAAAGGGGTGTCCTTACCGTACTTATTCTCCATCTCGTTCATCTTCTCTAACGTTCGTTCAACTTTATCCTTATTCCAGTAATCATCTTGATCACTGAACATAGTGTATTCTGCATCACTAGCTTGTAATCCCTCTAAGAAATTTCTCGTACAGCCTTTATTCTGTTCATTCTTCTTATACGTAAGTTTCTCACCGTATTTTTCTGTCATCAATCTTAAGATATCTGTCATAGCAGCTGTCGTTTGTGCTTCCTTTGTATCATCATATATTGTCAGATGAATATTCTCGTACGTATTCTTCATGATTGATTCAATCTGCTGCTTTATATACTTTTCTCCGTTGTACGCTGCCATTATTATCTCAACCATTGGTGTACCGACCTTTCTAACTTCCTATTTTTTATCCCAATAGGATTTATTCATACTAAACTTTCTTCTTGTTTTCTTTGATAATTTCTCATATCTAAGGCCCACTTTATAGCCAAGGAACTTAAATCCACTTTGCAATATCAAATCCGGAATTAAGTAGAATTTACCCTTCTGTATTAGATGTTTCGCAGTCTTCTTAACAAGAGCAATGCCTTCTGATTCTGACTTAATATTCTCGAAGATTTCTCTATATTGTCTTTGCGAAACTCCTAAATCAAAGTTACGAGTAAACTGTTGACGATACGTATATTTATGAGAATGTATCACTCTTGCATCAGCCGCGTATGCTATCTGGTAACCGCTTTGTATTACCTTAGACGCAAAAATCATATCCTCATTGAAGATCGTTTGCGTAACAAATCCGCCTAACCTCATATAAATCTCTCGTATATAAGCTGAACATACATTAGAACAAAAATACGTCTTAATCCCTAACGTTTCAATATCGTTCTTGCTCTTATATATACTATTAGCTGGATAATTAAATTCTCTTGTATATCGTTCAATCTCTCCAGCCCTTTCATTAGGAAGTTGTCTTGCATAAGCAACTACTACATTTTCTTCCCTTAATGGTTTAACAAGGTTCTCTATCAATCTATAATCTTCTGGCATGGCATCTTGTGTCATGAACATAATAACATCTGACGTTGATAAACTTGCTGCAAAATTTCTTGTTCCGCCATGATCAAACTCTTGCCTCGTAATGTGTCTAACTTCTATCTGTTTACTGCCCTTGCACACTTTTTGAAATTTATCTTTATCAAAATACTTTTCTTCTGTATTTATTATGAATATTTTGTTCAGATATTCTTCAGCTGCCTCGTCCACCTTATCAATTGTTTTCACTGTTTGTTTCAATAACCTCCCTAACAGCTTATAGAATTGATCATCTGGACGGTAAGTTGGTATTATTATATCAACCGACAATTTTGACTTGTCCATTTATATTTCCTTTCTACGACTATATATTCTAGCCCTTTATCGAAGCTACTCATAATTCTTATGATACTAGCTTAAGAATTACGTTCGTACTTAATTCTCTTCCAATGAATTATCTTATCACACAACTAAATTACTGACAATATGAATTATTTCGGCTAATCTTTAAAATCTTTCCAATCCAATTAAATAAGACAAATAACTTATATACAATTTTGCATCATATTATCTATAATTTATTATAAAATACCACAAAAAGGAAATTAATTCAAGCAATGCCTACATATTGTAGAATTATACAAAGCAAATTATACTTTGAATCTCTAATAATAAGATAGTCCATTTACTATTAAAAACCTATTTGCTATAATCATTATAGCTACTACGGATACGGTACTTCCTAGTAACTAATAAATACATACAAGTTCGTTAATCCTAGATGGTAATTTCATAGCATTGCAATACTTGGTCAATACTATAAACGAAATAACAAACATCTGGTTTTATAGCACTTGAGAAAGAAGGTAAATATGAATACAGAATGGTCATTAGACGTCCTATATAAAGGTTACGATGATCCTGCTTATCAACAGGACCTAGTAAACCTCGATACTCTTATCAACAAACTTCACACATTCGCTGAAAATGTAGGGAAAAATTCCGATAAAGATACGGTACTTGAATACATTGCATTAACGGAAGAATTCTCACTTTTAGTTACAAAACTATACTCTTATACAGAACTTAGAGAGAGTACTGATACAACAAACAGTGAAACTACTTCTTATCTGAATCGTATTCAGTCAAAGATTAGTGCAACTTCAAAAGACTCTGCTAAAATTGACAAATATGTCGCTAACCTATCTAATCTAGATGACATTGTTGCTTCTGATGAATCATTAAAAGAGTATACATTCTTTTTTAATGAATTGAAAGATCGCGCATCTCATACCTTAAGTGATGATGTGGAAGAAGTAATTGCAAAACTTAATCTATCTGCTGGATCGGCTTGGAGTTCCTTGCAACAATACTTAACATCTACTGTTGAAGTTGATTATAATGGTGAAAAAACTACTCTTTCAGGAATTCGTAACCTTGCTTATAGCAAAGATAAAGAAGTACGTAAAGCAGCTTATGAAGCTGAAATTGCTTGTTATGATAAGATTAAAGATGCAGTAAGCTTCTCATTAAATAACATCAAATCACAGGTAAATACAATTGCAGAACTTCGTGGATATGAATCTCCTCTTGCAATGACATTAAAGCAAGCTTCTATGTCTAGGGAAACACTTGATGCCATGTTAACAGCAATGAGAGAATACATGCCTAAATTCCATGAATATCTAAAGAGAAAAGCTACTATTCTCGGATATAAGAACGGCCTTCCTTGGTATGAATTATTCGCACCACTAGGTGAAAATCATGTAGAATATACAACAGAATCAGCAAAAGAATATCTTTTAAAACATTTTAGAAACTTTGCTGATGATCTTGCTGATATGGTAGAAGATGCCTTCGATAATAGTTGGATCGACTTCTTCCCTCGTAAAGGTAAAGTTGGTGGTGCTTTCTGTGCTAACCTTCCATTCATCAAACAAAGTCGTGTCTTAACAAACTTTGATGGTGCGTTTGGGGATGTAGTAACATTAGCTCACGAACTTGGTCATGCATACCATGGCTTACAGATTCAAGGACATCGTCCACTTAACTTAGACTACTCAATGCCAGTTGCAGAAACTGCATCCACATTTAATGAAAATGTCATTATGGATGCCGCTATCCACGAAGCCAACGGTACTGATAAATTAGTTCTTATCGATAATCAATTACAAGATACTACTCAAATCATCTGCGATATCTACTCACGTTTCTTATTCGAAAGCGCTGTATTCGAAAGACGTAAAGACGAGTTCTTATTCAGCGATGATTTGGAAAAGATCATGTTGAATGCACAAAAACAAGCTTTCGGGGATTCTTTAGAAGAAGATACCTTACACCCTTACATGTGGATTAACAAGGGCCATTATTATTCCGAATCTCTTAGCTTCTACAACTTCCCATATGCATTCGGTGGGCTATTTGCTCGTGGTTTATATACTATATATCAACAAGAAGGCAAAGATTTCGTTCCTAAATACCGTGCCTTATTAAAAGCTACTACCGTAAGCAGTGTTGAAGATGTTGCTAAAATGGCAGGTATTGATACAACAAAACCTGACTTCTGGAGACAAAGCTTACAAAGCTATGCAAATGAAATTGATGAATTCCTTGCACTTACTAAATAGATGATGGGACGGCTGTTGCTGTGAGGTTGTAGAAGGGGTTGTCACACCACCAAGCAACTCACACACCAGCAACAAAAACAACCTTTATTCGCTGTTTGTCATGTTTGCGGACACTTCGTATCCGCACCTGACCCACAGCTCGGTAAAGGTTGTTTTTTTAATGGTGCATTATGTTGCTTGGTGGTGCGCCAACCCCGTATGTAAGATTTCTAGCAACAGCCTGGTTATTCACTTGGTTAGTAGGGTGATGACAAAGTGAGGAATCATATAGGGCTGGGTATTCTAATACGCTCTCGATCACAACTCTTTAGAGAATATGGATAGCTACTTTGTAGCTGAATCCCACTCTTCTAGGTATCTTCTTATAATCTTTGTTGCTTCGACTAAGTTTTTTAAGCTTTCTACTGTTTCTGGGATTCCCCTTGTCTTTAGACCACAGTCTGGGTTTACCCATAATTTGTTCTTATTAATTTTTCTTAACATAACCTTCAATGTATCGGAGATTTCTTCCACACTAGGAATTCTAGGGGAATGAATATCGTATACTCCTGGACCAACCTCTGTTTCAAAATTATTATCCTTAAGTGCCCTAAGAATTGATAATTTAGACCTAGAAGCTTCAAATGAAATTACATCCGCATCCATGTTGTCAATTTCTTTGATAATTGCTTCAAACTCACTGTAACACATATGTGTATGAATCTGTGTTTCTGGTTTTAATTTACTGTGACATAAACGAAAAGCTGGTATGGCAAAATCAAGATATTCACTAAACCAATCTTCCTCTCGAATTGGTAATTTTTCTTTTAAGGCAGCCTCATCAATTTGAATGATATGTATTCCCGCAGCTTCTAAATCAATAACTTCTTCTTGAATTGCAATGCCAATCTGATAAGCCATTTCACGCAAACTGATATCTTCTCGTGGGAATGACCAGTTCAATATTGTAACAGGTCCAGTTAACATCCCCTTAACAGGTTTGTTCGTTAAGCTCTGTGCATAGGTGGTGTATTCTACTGTGATTGGTCTCTCTCTTTTAATATCCCCAAAGATGATTGGTGGTTTCACACATCTTGTTCCATAAGATTGAACCCAACCATAATCACTGAATACATAGCCTTTCAGATTTTCTCCAAAGAATTCGACCATATCATTACGTTCATATTCTCCATGGACTAACACATCTAAGCCGATATCCTGTTGTAATCTGATACAATCTTGTATAAAGGTCTTGATATTGCTGTCATACGTATCTTTATCAATTTCACCGCTACGATACTTACTTCGGTTTGCCTTCACATCCACCGTTTGAGGGAAAGAACCAATTGATGTAGTTGGTAGAATCGGTAGACCTAATTTTTCTCTTTGAATATGCGCTCGGTCTATTCTCTTCATATTCCTACTAAAATCTTCCTCAGTCAAGGCATTTACCCTCTGTCTGACATCTTCATCCTCATAGAGACGTTTTATTTCAAATAATTTTTGATTCTCTTGATATTCGTTGAAAGCACTACCATCTTCACTATCTAGTAAAATGCTTAGTTCCCTGAGCTCTATTAACTTTTCTACAGCAAATGAAAAATGTTGTTTTACTTCTTCCTTCATATTAATTTCACTATCTAAAGTAAAAGGAACGTGAAGAAGAGAACAAGAAGGTTGAATTATAATATTATCGGTAACTTTATTAATCTCTACAATCAATTTGTCCACATTACTATAATTCGTTTTCCAAATATTCTTTCCATTAATCACTCCCGCAAACAGTAGCCGATCTGCTGGAAAGCCTCCCTGCCGAATCAACTCCAAGGTCTTCTTTCCTTCAACAAAATCAAGACCAACTCCATCAAAAGGTAATTCAAGTACTTCCTCATAACAATCTCTAATATCTCCAAAATACGTTTGCAATAAGACTTTAACCTTTCCCTTATTACGCAATACACGTTCATATAATCGCTTGAATAATATCTTATCTCTAGCAAGAACTTTAATTCACGATTTCTTCCCATTCTAGGGAAGCCAATAATTCCACTTTTCATACTAATAGATTTCTCCTTTTCGATTTAATACGGCTTAATCAATAGTATACTAACAAGGGATTATATGGTAAAATACATAAAAAATATAGCTTGCTATAGTTCCTTTCTATAGCAAGCTATGTACTACGTACATACACGTATGTCAACGGCATGTTTTAATTTTTCAATATAGATTTGGCCAAGACGACTCAATGTCACTTCTTTATGAACAATATATCCGACTTGCATCTCTTCACCTTTCACATCTAGGGGTATCGCTACAATGTTCTTTCCGTTCAGTGCTTCACTAATAACCCCAGTACTTATCGTATATCCATTAAGGCCGATTAGTAGGTTAAAAAGTGTTGCTCGATCACTCACTTTGATGGATTTTTTACGACTTAATGTACTTAATATCTCCTCTGAAAAATAAAAGGAATTATAATTACCTTGCTCAAACGATAAATATGGACATTCTTCCAAGTCACCTAACGTAACTTTATTCTTGTTCGAAAGTGGATTATCCTTACTGATAAATACATGGGGAGATGCTATGAATAATTTGTGAAATTCTAATTCTTTTTCTTTCAATAATTTATGGATTACTTTGTTATTAAATTCATTCAAATATAGAATTCCAATTTCACTATTCATATTGTTGACATCTTCAATGATTTCATAAGTACGTGTCTCTCTTAATTGAAAGTCATAATTATCAAATCCACAGTCCTTAATTAAATCAACAAAAGCATTGACCGCAAAAGAATAATGTTGTGTGGACACACTGAATTTTACTTTTCTAGAGGTTCCTCCCATATATCTTTCTTCCAATAATGAGGTCTGTTCCATAACTTGCCTTGCATACCCTAAGAATTCTGCACCTTCTGATGAAACAGTAATTCCCTTGTTTGTTCGGGTAAATATACTTATTCCGACTTCTTTCTCTAAATCTTTAATCGCATTGGAAAGTGAAGGTTGTGATATGAACAGTTCCTTCGCAGCATCATTCATAGAACAATGTTCTGCTACTGTTACCGCATATCGTAATTGCTGTAAAGTCATACTTTTACCTCCTTATTCGAGTACCCTACCCACTATGATAATCGTACCAATAGTGACATATGTTCTCCTTTGCTCACTCCCTTACCCCCTCTTATACTGCCATTAATCTCTTCACCAATCGAACCGCATCCTGTGCATCCGTTGAATATCCATCTGCTTCTATCTCATCTGCATAACTTTGTGTAATTACAGCACCTCCAATGATGACTTTGGCCTTTAATCCTGCTTCCTTGTTAGCTCTAACTACTTTCTTCATCTCTAACATAGTAGTTGTCATAAGAGCTGATAATGCTATAATATCCGCATCCTTATCTTTCGCTGTATCAATAATCTTATCACACGAAACATCTTTTCCAAGGTCAATTACATCAAACCCGTAGTTTTTGAGCATTAATGCCACAAGGTTCTTTCCAATATCATGAATATCACCTTCAACGGTAGCTATAACTATCGTTCCTAGTTTCTTATCTGATTGATTACTTTGTAACATTGGCTCAAGATAATCGATTGCCGTCTTCATTGTTTCTGCACTACCAATTAATTGTGGTAAGAAATAAATCTGCTTGTCGAATAGATTACCTACTTCATTGATTGCTGGTATCAACATCGTATCCACGATTGTTGACGGCTCTTCTCCAGCTGCAAGTGTTTCTTTCACATGGTCAAGAATATTCTTACGATTTCCTTTAATTACATCAGTGTAGATTACCGATTCATTGTTCGCTTGTCCGTTAGAATCTGTTCCTTGTTTTCCTGTCTCACTTGACGAAACATTGGCACTTGCTGCACTATTACCATCAGACTTCCCCGTATTCGTAGTAGTAGTGTTTGCACTACCACTTGTAATTGTCATGGGTCTGCTCGTTACCCGATTAATGTATCGTAAATCTGATTCTTCCTTATTACACAATAAATCAGTAGCAAATGCGGTATTCACTAATAAATCTTGAGACGGATTTGCAATTGCCATTGTAAGGCCTTCGTGAATTGCCAAAGCTAGGAATGTACTATTTACAAATTGTCTCTCTGGAAGACCAAATGATATGTTTGATAAGCCTACAATGGTAGCTAATTCTAACTCTTCTTTGCAATAACGAATGGTTTCTAAGGTCTCTATAGCTGCAAGTTTGTTAGCTCCTATTGTATTCACGAGACCATCAACAACGATGTCCTCTTTCGTCAGTCCCTGGGCATATGCTGCTTCAGTTATTGTATGAATAATTTGCTTCTTCTCATCAATATTCTTAGGTAGTCCTTTGTCCGATAATGGTAATAAGATAAACATTGCTCCGTATTTTTTTGCAACCGGAATTAATTTCTCAAATTTTTCTTTTTCCAACGAGATAGAGTTAATTAATGCACGGCCTGGATAGATACGAAGTGCGGCTTCGATTACACCAACATGGCTTGAATCAATACATAATGGTAAATTAACCGCCTGGGATAATTCATAGACAACCGAAATCATTGTCTCCTTCTCATCGATTCCATTCATTCCCATATTAACATCTAATATAGAAGCTCCATTTTCTTCTTGTTCTTCGGCCATTGATACGACTAAATCAAGCTTACCTTCTTTTAATTCTGCTTGAAGATTCTTCTTACCTGTTGGGTTAATACGTTCTCCAACAATTAAGAACTTTCCATTTAAGTCGATTTCAACGGTCTTACGTTCTGTAGTTATCGCTCTGACTTTAGGCTTATAGGAAAGATTAGGCGTTATTTCTGTAACCCCATTAGCAAGTTCACGAATGTGTTCTGGTGTTGTACCACAGCAACCACCTACAATAGTTGCACCATCCATTACAAGCCCTTTTACTTGCAAACCGAATTCTTGTGGTCCTAGGTTGAATACGGTTTCGCCATCTATAAGAATTGGTAATCCTGCATTAGGCTTAGCTATAATAGGTACATTTGCATATCTTCGCATAGTCATAACCACATCTCTCATCTGATCAGGACCTGTTGAGCAGTTTACACCAACAGCTGCTGCACCTAGACTCTGCAACACTGTCACAGCTGTCCTAGCATCTGTTCCATACATGGTATGTCCATCTTCATTGAAAGTCATAGTCACCATGACAGGGAGGTCGCAAGTTTCTTTTGCTGCAATTAACGCCGCTCTACATTCTTGTAGACTCATCATAGTCTCCACGACTAATAAATCCACTCCTGCTGCCGCCATATATCGAATTTGTTCCTTATAAACTTCAACAAGGTCCTCAAACATGAGCTTACCAATTGGATATAACTGCTCCCCAGTCATGGTTAAATCCCCAGTAACATAGATCTTCTTAGATTTAAGCTCAGGATTCTCTTCCTTAGCTAATTGAATAGCTTCTCTTGATAGTTCAATCAGTTCAGCATTCATCTGTTCCATCTTATCTGCTAGTCCATATTCTTCTAATTTGATACGGTTTGCTGTGAATGTGGGACTATAGAGGATATCTGTACCTGCTAATACATATTCCTTTTGTAAGTGAACTAAAGCATCTGGATTTTTAAGTATCCAATCTTCTGGACATACTCCCGTGGGCATGCCTGCTTCTTGAAGATTGCTACCTGTCGCTCCATCAAGTAATACAATTTTTGATTTACATAATTCCTTAAATTCCTTATGGTTCATACTATATCCTCCCTTGAATAATATCTCATTCGATGTTCGCGAAACTCAATTTATGTTTTTAAAGCTTCTTGACTAACGTACTATAACACCAAACACACTTCACACCTAAGTACTATAAGTGTTGCGCTATCGTTTCTTAAGTTATAATACACCAGCCAAGAAGCTGCAAATATCTTTAGAGTTTCACAATTGTCTATAGATTTATATATCGTACAGTTAATGACCAAATATCTTCTCTTGTATATTCTTAGCTGTAGACGTAGCTGCAAGCCCACCTAAAGCAGTTTCTCTTAGTTCAGATGGAAGCTGCTTTCCTACTCTATACATCGCTTCAACTACTTCATCTGCTGGAACGATACATGTCATACCTGCTAAAGCCATATCTGCGCATATAATTGCATTCACGGCTTGTGATGCATTGCGTTGTGCACATGGTACTTGTACAAGGCCTGCTATAGGATCACATACAAGTCCCATAACATTGATTATTACTAGTGAGAATGCATGGATAGCCATCTGTGCACTTCCTCCTGCCATCTCTACTGCTGCCGCCGCTGCCATAGCTGCAGCAACACCGCATTCTGCCTGGCATCCACCTTCTGCTCCCGCTACGGTTGCATTCTTCACTACAACTGCTCCAACACCTGAAGCCGTTAGCAATCCTTGTAACACCTCTCGCTCAGAAAGATTTCTTACTTCCTTAACGCCAATGAGTACAGCTGGTAAAATCCCACAAGATCCAGCTGTAGGCGCCGCACAGATCTTCCCCATAGCTACATTGACCTCACTAGAAGATAGCGCTAATGCCATCACATGATTAATCAACTCGCCACTTAGTGTATTTCCTTGTTTCGCATACTGATTTTGAGAATATGCCAAACCATTAATCAGACTACCTTCCACATGTAGGTTTTGATTCATAGCCTTATGCGAGGAGGATTCCATTACCTTGTACCTACGACCTAGGTTTGTGAATACCTCGTCCTCTGTCATCTGTGATAGTTTCATCTCATTTTCTAATATAATCTTCCATAGCGGAACTTCACGTTCTGTTGCTATATTAAGAAGCTCTTGTAAATTATGATACATTCTTACTCCATTCCGTTACTAATCAGTAACATTAATAACTTGTACTTGAATAATATTTTCTAATTCTTCCATTGATTCCTTTACGTGATGAGGAATTACATCATCCGTTTCGATAATGCAAAATGCTTCTTCTCCTCTTGCATTACGACTTAGACGCATGGTAGCAATATTAATATAATTATTGGATAAAATCGCAGATACTTCACTAATAATTCCTTTTTTATCATAATGGTTTATCACGATCGTGCTATACTGAGCCGTAAATTCCGTTCGAAAGCCATTAATATTAGTGATTACTATCTGACCACCACCAATAGAAGACCCAATTACATAATAAGTAGAACCATCTTCTAATAAGAATGAAATCTTTACTGTATTCTCATGAACATTCTCTAAATTTATTTGGTCAAACTCGTATTCTAATCCTTGTTGCTTTGCTAATTCGAAGGAATCTGCTAATGCCTCATCATCCTCATATAGTCCAAGAACTCCCGCAACTAACGCACGATCTGTTCCGTGCCCTTTATAAGTCATTGCAAATGAACCGTGTAATCCAAACGTAACCTTTTTAAATGGTTCATTCACAATATTTCTTGCAGTGCGTGCCAACTTCGCTGCTCCTGCTGTATGGGAACTTGATGGACCTATCATAATTGGTCCCACTACTTCAAAAATACTTACATCCATTCTAATCTACCTTGTCTTTCTAGCTTTAATTGCTTATATCTTGCGATTTAATACTAGGATTACCATAGTATTTTATCCTATTCTTCTGATAAGTTACTAAAACTTCGCACTTGAAGATTTCGAGAGGTAGATAACTGCTATATTCAACGAAAAACCCGCTCTCGCTTAGCTTTCACACGTTGCAGTACTAAGCTCTCGCGTTGCGAAATCAAGTACTGACGTGTTCAGATAGTTTTTCTTATGAATATAGCAATTACCTACTCTAAATGAAGTTTTTTAAGTGCGAAGATGTAACAGCTCCGGAACTTCGTTCATGCTTATTATGCTTCACATAAGTTATCATATCACAAACAAGATATCTTAGTCACTTAAGAATTACAATTTCATCTTTTCAAACATGGATACGCGATTGAATGGAATCATGAAGTAATAACCGTCTGCATATGGTTCTAGTTTCTTCACTAATTCTTTACCGAGTGAAGCGCCGATAATTTCAGCTTCTTCTTTACTCATATCTTTTGAATACCTAGAAACGATTTCATCAGGAACATGAATTCCAGAGAACTCATTTTTAATAAAATTAGCATTCGTATAACTTACGAACGGCATAATTCCACATAAAATCTTAGTATCTACATGTTCTTTAATATAATGGATTTTCTCAATTGTTTCCTCATCATATATCGGCTGTGTTAGAAAATACTTCGCACCAGCTTCCATCTTACGTTCCATTCGTTCAACAATCTTATCAACTCTTCCAAGTGCTGGGTTTAGAGCCCCACCATATTGAATTGGATCCTCCGAAAAATGTTCCTCATTCATCTGCTGAATAAACTGCATAAGTTGAATCGAATTGTAATCAAATACATTAGTTGTTGATAAACGTTGCTCACTTGGAACCGGATCTCCTGTTACCACAAGAAGATTGCGAATTCCATTCACATATGCTCCTAACAATGTGGAGCGCATGGCTATCATATTCTTATCCCTACAACAAACATGTGGCATAACAGAAACTTCATGTTTTGCAGCAATCTTCAAACTCATTAGCAAAGAATCCACACGACTTCTTCCCATTGGTGAATCTGCAATAGTAATAATATCTGCTGATGTGTTCTTAAGAGCCTTCACACAGTTCATAATCTTCTCATCGTTACTATCATAAGGAGGGTCAAGTTCAACGGCAATTACCTTCTTACCTGATTCCAAACGTTCTATGAATGATCTTTGATCTTTAATTCTCTTCTCTAGACTCTCCTCAAACATAGACTTTGATTTCGTAGTCTTGCCTTCTTCTCTTTCCTCTTCTTTACTGTTAGTGCTAGAAGGTATATCTCTTTGTATCACTTTTACTTGTTCTTTAGAAACTTGATGCTCAGAACAATCTTTTGCTAATGCTTTTATATACTCTGGTGTTGTACCACAACAACCACCAATAACCGACACTCCTAATTGTCTTATTCTACTCATATTCTCTGTAAAGTATCGAATATTATTATTAAATACCATTCTTGTATATAACTGTTCTGGATATCCAGCGTTAGGTAGCACTGCAATCTTCTTATTCGCTGGTAACTCTACTGACTGTAAGAACTGATACATATGTCCAGAACCTATACCACAATTAAAGCCACAGATAGAGATTTCCTCCATATCCATAACTTCTTTCAATAGCTTATCCCCTCGAATACCTGCCATTGTATATCCATTCTTATTAACACAGAAATTGGTGATAATACAAGCATTCGCATTCATCTCCTTGATATACGATACAACCTCTTTTAAAACATCTACTTGAGGAAATGTTTCAAACAAGAATATTTCTGCTCCTTCTTCTAAAAACACTTTGCATATACTCTTATATTCACTAATTACTTCTTCTTTTGTTCTCTCTGCATGAAACGGAATCGGCCCGATATCTGCTGCTATATGGATTGGAGCATTATTAATTTGATTAAATTCGTAAACCGCTTGTTTTGCTAGTTGATATCCTTTCTTAATCAGAGTTTTTTGTTCCTCCTGATCTATCTCCATAACAACCGAATTGATTGCAAAAGTATTGGTTCGAATTAGGGTAGCTCCAGCCTCCATATACTCCTTGTGGATAGAAACTACAAGCTCTGGATTATTCTGATTGGCCCATTCAGCCATCTCATTAGCGTCCCCGTTCTTCATAGCATAATATGTACCCATGGCTCCATCCATTATGACCGTACCTTCTTGCAATTTCTCTAGTAATGTTTTCTCCATCCTTCGAACCTCCTTAGCTACCTTTTATTTTGTTATTGTATGTAATTAGCGTGTTAAAGTCAATGGCTTAGTATGAAATCAAATATCCGTAATACCGATAACTAGCTATATCCATAAGGAATAGCACTCCGGGTATAAGATATATGTTTACTTAAAACAAAAAAAATCTTAAAGCGCTGTATACCAATGCGTAAAATACCTACATTGTTATTTAACTCTTTAAGATCGTTTTTATAACAAATATTACTGCATAATAACTCTACTTGTTTTCTCTACAATTATCTCCTGCTGATTTTCTACGAATTTTCTCCCGTTATTTTTTTCTGTAATTCTTTCAATAGCAAAAGTTCTAGGTACATAATAATCCTCTGAACTATGTTTTTCAATTCCCAAATGTATAATAACCCGTAAATACTCTCCGTAAAATAGCACTTCACATTCAATCTTTGTATCTGAATTAACTTTAGACCTATTATAAAGAACAGCTCTTGGTTCACTAATTAAAGTGGGAATCAGGTAAAAAAATACTGATTTATCTTTAACACTATTAAAACGACTTTTATTCATTAACTTAAGTGAAGAATATGTAATAAGGTTTAGTTTAATATTATCCCAACCATCTTTTCCTTTAAAATTATGTAACTCTCTATATGAAATTGAATTCTTTACAATATACTCCACACCTAATAAATGGCAAAAATTCTCTTTATCGAACCTCAATTCAATATTTTTTGTGTCACCTAAAATATCTTTAACTGTATATGTATATATAAATGGATATAGATAATATTTATAATATTCTCGTAAGGTATTCAAACTAATATCATTTATTTTCGGTTGTCTTTCAATTTCTCTTAATTCATTATATGTGTACATGTCCCCTCCCCATAAATAATATTCAAAAAGCTCTGATTTATATAAAAATCAGAGCTTTTTGGCAACTTTAAAATTCGGCTCATATTTAATCTCTCCGCCGCAGAGAATTCGAGAGTTGCACCCGAATAGCATTCCGCCATTATAAGTATATTACTTTAATTCATAAAATATGACTTGTAGCTATAAATTCGGCTCATATTTAATCTCTCCGCCGCAGAGAATTCAGGGCTACAATCCTAAATATTGAATACCTTAAATCAATTTCTGACCCATATATGTATTCTACTTTCTTATAATACAGTCTAATTATAGTACAATATACAAATTAAGTCAACGATTGTCATCAACTTCACTAAAGTTTGAATAAGATATTAAAAAAGCAGAATTTACTTTCGGTAATAATAAAAAGTTGATACGTTGCTTTTTACTTTTCCATTTACAACTACAATAGCCTTCAATGTAGTATTTTTAGTAATTTTAATAGCTTTGGTATATTTCTTTGATTTTATCGTTGGCGTAGAACCATTTGTAGTATAATAAATAGTAGCGCCCTTCTCTTTTGTGGCTAATTTTACATTTAAAGATTTAGAAAATCTGTTTCCTGTCTTATAATTAGCGGTAGGTGCTGCACAAGCTACCTTATAAGTGTAAGTTACTACATCACTATTCTTAAAATCCCCGTATACAGCAATAGCTTTAATCGTAGTGTTCTTTGTTATTTTAATTGGCCCAGTATATTTCTTTGAATTGTTAGTAGGGGTAGTACCATCTGTTGTGTAATAGATAGCTGCCTTTGAAAGTGCATTATCTAATTTGACTGAAAAAGCATTAATATAAGTTCCTGCTTCTCTACTACTACTCACTGTTGCTATTTTATAATATGGTTCCATCCATTGTAAAACGGGATATCCTCCATTAATTCCTTTAGCTATTGTCCAAGTAGAATTAAAGTCCCAATCTTTATATGAAGCTTCATTTGATATACTTTCACTTGATACATAATTTCCACTATATAATGATTTACTTGTACCAACATCATACCCATTATAGTAATAGCATGATAGAACAACTGCATCGCTGCCAAAAGCACCCGCTAATGAACCGGAATAATTTTTCCCTTGTGTTTTATTATCCCATGATAAACCTACATAGGAATAACAATTAGTCATTTTACCATAGAATTCGCCTACAATTCCTCCCAAGTAATTATCTTGCTTCACGCTACTATAATCAGTTTTATACGATTCTACAGATAGATTTCCACTACTAAAACTATTATTAATAATATCATCTGAGTAACCTCCACCGAGAATTCCTCCAACATATGCATCATCATTCCCTGTGTGATTTGACAGTTTATTGCTTGCTTGGGCTTTTGAGACATCTATATCCATTTGACTGACACATTTCTCTATTTTAACATTACCCACTGATACCCATTCATTATTATCATCTGACCAAGAATAGCGTGGGCCGTTACCAAGGATACCACCTACAAATGTATCACTATAAGTATATGGTGAATCATCATATGAATTAACTTTAAGAGTCCCTGATACATAACAATTTTCTATAGTAGTAATTGCATTATTTCTGATCACAAGACCTAATTCATATGTTTCCAAAATTTCTCCAGCTATTCCGCCATAACCCCCGGATCCTCCAGACACAGATATGTTTAAGTTTGTTAATCTTAAATTACGTACTGTTGCACCAGGATATAAAGAAGCAAATAATCCTCCTGTTGTACTTGTTAGATTATCAATCTTATGACCATTTCCATCTAAAGTCCCATCAAAATCAAAACTCTCCCAATAACCATAAGAATATAAATCAATATCATTAGTCAAATAATATTTATCCCCATAGTTGCTATAAGCTAATTCTCTTAATTCTTCGGCCGTAGATATAGGTGTGTAACCTGTAAAATCTGTAGCTGCACTTACTTTTTTAGGCATTAATATGAGCGGTGCTATTATTATTAATATGCATAGAATACTAATGTACTTTTTAACTTGCATGCCTGTTAAAACATTAAATTTGTCTTTCATTAATAATTCTCCTTTGTTATTTTATATACAAATTATACATAATTTAAAAAATATTAGCAATATTTATTTAATGATTATACTAAATCTAACTATGCTAGAATATTAACAAAGATGTACTTGGTGTGTGATATAATTCAATAAACACAGTACAGAAGAGACCAATTTAAAATTGGCTTTTGACACTCTGGTCAATATGGTTATTTTTTTACATATCAATACATAATTACAATGATTGCTGCTAAAAAATAAGCCAGTGATCAGGATACAACCACTGGCTAAACTTAATCGAACAACAAATAATTCCAATTCTTGAATACCATATTCTGCTAATATTTAATTGCACTCAAGGAAATCACGATCTTTCTAATATAATATCTTTTGCATATTTATATGAGATTATCTCCCCTTTTTTTGTTTCCTTATATCCAACCTCCTCATGTGAATAATTTGAAATTTCTACCGATCCAAAATTAACAAATTTATTATATACACGTGTCATGACTTCGATCTCTTCTTGCGATAGTATATTCATATAATCAGAAGTCATTGGTAGTACATGATGTTTTTCATACCCATTTTCAAAGTTAATGCTAATATTTACTATATTTTGAGCCTCCATCAATCCAAATAAAACATCATAATGCTCCGGAACCGGACCATATGGGAGGTGAACATATTGCGTTCCCGTAATCGATATTCCATTTTCTTTGTAAAAAATCATATCCGAATAATTAAGCAATTTTAATAACTTTACCTTTAGTAAATCTTCACACTTATATGCAAAAAATAAAACTGTCGCGTTAAATTTATCATAATCAAAACTTTTGAATCCATTTTCAGGACAAGGCTCTTTTTGAAGCAACAAATCCAATAACTTATTTCCAATTCTATTCTCTTTTATTCCTTCAAGTTCTACTAAGCGATGCTGCAATTTTTCTTTTTGTGCTGTACCTAATCCCACTTCATTCTCAGCCAGATATTCTGTCATATTCATTGGTTCTCTCAAAAACAGCAACATACTATTATGTGCTTTATCCTGCAAGCAACCATTTTCATAACGATGTATTGTCTTATCGCCCCAGTTAAGCAGTTTCGCAAAACTCCTTTGACTTAAACCATACTGCTCTCTGATTTGCTTGATTTCATCCGGCATCAGTAATTTATGTCTTTGGCGGTAAATATTATACGCGTTCACAAGAGTCTCATTATCTAATTCTTCATCATAAAATTCTTCACCACACTCGCAACATGTCATTACTCTAGCTTCAACCACTATTTTTTCCCCACATACATTGTATTCTTCTTCTCTTAAAACGACAGTTGTATTAACTTCTTTTCCACATTCTTCACAATATTTTCTCATCATCAATCACCTCAAAAGATATCATATAAATTCATCATCATGGAACCCTAAACACTTTAATATATCTCTTCCATTCTCAGCCACTACTTTAAATTTTATATAAAACTGAGTTCCATTAATTGATTTTTTGAACTCATACAGAAAAGGTTACATTTGAATGCTCTTAATCTTAGTAAACTTTCCATACACTTTCTTGCCATTTACCGTTTTATAGGCCCTGATTTTAAAGTAATATATCTTCCCTGTTTTCAGTGATTTTTTCGTAAACTTAAGCTCCTTTGTAGTGGAACCTGCCTTCTTGAAGGTTCCCTTCGCTGAGGCTGCAAAGTAAACCTCATAACCGCTTGCATCCTTGACTGCCTTCCACGTGCATTTTGCACTTGTTTCTGAGGCTTTCTTTATGGTTACAGAACCGGGGCGGATGGTTCGATCGCAGCGGGGTCCCAACCAGACGTCTCAGGGATTTCATCGCCGCCCAATTCCCAAAAAACGACTTCGGAACGACCGTAAGCTCCCTTACTTTTAAACACCGTGAGGGGGTCTCCTAACCTGTAATTTGCTGTGTAGGCTCTGAGTATCAAGCTGGTGTCAGATGCCGGACGGAGGCTGTACCAACCGTCAGCAGGTGTTTTCGGGGTGCCGGGAGCCGTCGCTCCAGCCGGGGCATCCGTGGGGATAAACCTGAACTCGCTATGCATGGGTCCGTCAGGGACAGGAGCGGACGGACAAACCCATTTGTCTATATGTGTCCGCAAAATAATAGGAGTTCCGTCCGCTTTTTTCTGACCGGAGGCAACTAATATCATATCGTTATTCTCAAATGGACGCAGGCTGCAAATATCCTTGCTACTTTTATTTTCGCCGCAGAGCCGCCAATTCAACAAAGGACTACCTTGGGCATCTCCCATCGCCTTTACCCGGGTCTATACAACTTCGAAAATTTTGTTTACATAAGATTTTCTTTCACTTTTTCAAGCTATCAGAAATTTCACAAAAAAACCGCTTTATGCATGAAACATGATTTTTTCGACATGAATCATGGTTTCGGATATTCAATTTTTATGGTAAACTTAGCTATAATAAATATACAATAGAGATACGGAGGAGTGTTTATGCTACAGATTGCGGTCTGTGATGATAATATTGACGAGCTATCCAATATGGTACAGCTTATAAACCAATATAGAACATCAAAAAATTATAGCTTCGATTACGCCATCTTTTCAAACGGATTTGAGTTGATTTCGGCCTTAGAAAAAGGAACGCGGTTTAATATTTACTGTTTGGATATTATTATGCCAGGTTTTAATGGCATTGATGTCGCAAAGGATATCCGTATTTTTGACAAAACTGCACAGATTTTGTTTTTTACATCCTCGCCTGAGTTTGCTTTGGAAAGCTATTCAGTAAATGCTATTAACTATGTACTAAAACCAATATCAAAAGAAAAACTCTTCTTTACCTTTGACGAAATATTGGAGCGAATCAACGCAGAAAAAGGTGAGGATGCGTTTATAGTAAAGAATAATGGGGGAATTCAAAAAATACTGATTTCCAATTTGGTTTTTGCAGAAGTCATCGGAAGAAATGTGTTGTATCACCTTCGCTCCGGCAAGGTAATCGAATGTATAGAATCTTTTTCCTCTGTCTGCAACAATCTTATGAAGTATGGATGCTTTATTAAACCTCACCGTTCTTATCTTGTAAATATGCAGTATGTGGATGCCATTGAAAATCATCAGATCACCTTACAGACCCTTTCCTCTATCCCGATTGCACAGGGCAAGTCAAAGGAAATAAAAGTGCAGTATCTGAATTATCAAATGGAAGGAGAATAAACTATGGAAAGAGGTGCTTTAAAATGGTAGTAACAGTGATAGGACTCCTACAATTTGGATTTTCTCTTATCTTTGGCATCGTGGTGTCGGTTCTCTTTGCAGGAATAGAGCTCACGCGAAAAAACAGGCTTATCCTTGGCTTTATTTGCGTAGTTTTTCTTTGCATTCAGACTGCTTGCTGGTGGCTTTTTGGCTTGGACATAACGTCAAAACTGTATCCGTTGATTATCCATCTGCCGCTACTATTTATTTTCTCCCTATATTATAAACGCCCATGGCTTATATCCGCTATAAGCATACTTTCTGGCTATCTGTGCTGTCAAGCACCACGCTGGGTCGGTTTCCTTGCGGGATCTGTCTTGGGCAGTAGACTTGCAGACCACGTTTTTTATATTGGGGCTGTATTTCTATCTTATTATTTCCTAAAAAGATATGTGGCCGGATCCGTACGACAGCTTATAGAGATGTCTAAAAAATCTTGCTTGTTTTTAGGTGGTGTACCGCTTTTTTACTATGTGTTCGACTACACTACCACCATCTACACCGATGTACTTTATCGCGGCACGAAATGGGCAGTTCAGTTCATGCCCTCAACCATATCTGTTTTCTATTTTGTGTTCGTCCTTCTTTACTACTCTGAGACGCAAAAACAGGCAGCCCTCCAAAGGGAGCGGGATATGCTAGATACGCAGTTTCGGCTAGCCCAGACAGAGTTTACTTCTCTGCGTAAATTACAACAGAATGCTGCAGCCTATCGCCACGATATGCGACACCATTTCTCATTTTTACAAGGAATGGCGTCTAAGGATCAAATAGAGGAGATCAAAGAGTATCTAAAGACTGCCCAGTCCGACATGGATGCTATCACACCCATTCGCTTTTGCGAAAACGAAACCGTCAATCTAATTTTATCCTCTTTCGCCTCCAAAGCAAAACAATTGGATATTCAGTTGACGTTAGATGCGAAGCTACCTGAATCGCTTCCTTTTAGCGACACCGAGCTTTGTTCGCTCTTGTCAAACGCTTTAGAAAACGCCATTCAGGCCTCAGAACATATACCTGACCGCAATAGACGCATTATACGACTGCGTGTGTATTCCAAAAATAACAAACTGTGCATTGACATTCGCAACAGCTACCAGACAGAGCCAATCATTTATCAGGGCTTGCCAGTATCCAATGTACAGGGACATGGTTTTGGAACAAAGAGCATGGCTCTTATCGTGGAAAAGCATGGAGGTGTATTCCAGTTTTCGGTCAAGGATGGCTGGTTTATATTTCAAGCTACTACATAATCTTCAAACATTGTTCATAAATTGTTTACAGCGCCTGCCCCCTTTTATCTTATCCTTTTCATATGCTATTTTATCTTGATTTTTCATGATAGCCTCCCAACAAACTTTTGGTAAAGTATATCAGATTAAGGTGGGTATGGTACTACGAATAAATGGCTCAATTTTTACATATTTGTAGTCGGCGATACCGCTTGCGAGAATCGAATCGTTCAGAACTGTCGCTCCACTGCCATCGGCATTTAAGCCCGCAGTATTTATGTGAACGTAGCCGCCTCCAAAGACGGGGGCTACGTTTATTGCCTGTTTCTGAGCACTGGCGGTGACAGTACCGCCGTCAACAATGATATTATTGGTTATATTTAAGAAATACGCGCCAGCGCTAGTATACTTTGCATTTCCACCGACAGCGGTCAGACTGCCACCATTTTTAGTTGTAAAGCTGCTGTTGAGGTAGCCACCATAAACACCGTAGCTACTACTGCTGTCTCCCGAATGATCACCCATAGCGGTTAAACTGCCCCCGTCAATCATCAGACTACCGTTGACAAACACGCCACGGCTATAGTATCCGTTACCGCCGATGGCGGTGACATTAGCCCCGTCGCAGATGGTCAGACTCTTGTTAAGGTTCTCAATGTTCACGCCGGTGCTGTGGGTTGTTGCCTTACCTGCAATAGAGATCAGACTGCCTGTACCGGATATGTTCAGATCGCCCTGGCTGACAAAAATCCCGGCACTGACTGCTCCTGTAGTATCAAAACTACTGCCACCTATGCTGTTGTTATCTACCAGCACAAGGTTTATATCCCCTTTAACATAAATACCGGACATACCTTTGCTAAAAGGATTCAAATCAAACTCATATGCGGTTGAAATATTGGCGCCTGTAAGGGTGAGGATTGGGGGCGTACCATCCGCAGCGGGGGTGTAGCTGACTTTACCATCTCCTAGTACATCACTTGCGTTGGCGCTTGTCACTTGCACACCGTCCACCCAAACGTTATAGTTAGTGACAGGAGCAAGCTCGATCTTGTCAGCAAGAGATTTCCATACATCACTTGCTCCTTCCCCTATATAACCCTTCTCCTCCAGATAGTCTTTTTGCCGAAATCCCATCATTGTGGCAATCATGGAGACAGGAAATATTCGGATTTCACGGTTGAGCTTAGTCACGCTATCGTTGTAAATCAGGTAGCTAGTGCGCAACATGTTTTCAAAGGTTTGCACCGCGTCCATGGTTTTGATATAAGTTTGGTTTGCTTTTAGTTCCGGGTATTGCTCCGTTACCATGACAATCCTGCCCAAGGTTTCGGATATAATTCCTTCTTGGTGCAGCACATCATCCGGTTTTGATTTTGCTGTAATCACTCTTCTTAATTTAATTGTATCATTCAATGTTTCGCACTCATGCCCGGCATAACTCTTTGTCAAATCCAAAAGAGCTGTCAGTGCATCGAAGCAACTCGACAACTGCATCCCTATCTGGCTCATGGCATTTTTGATATTCTCTTCCAGAACAACCAGTCTGCGCTGGATAGATATAATCCATAGAACAATGACCGTAACTATTACGATTATTGTGATAAAAGTTGGAAGCATAACAAAGTCTCCTTTACCTATTTTTAATGGGCAGACAAACCACGATTTTGTTTGTCTGCCCTTTAGCAGTTTGTATAATTGAGGTATCTTATTCTTACCCCTCAAAATCAACCAAAACAGGTGTCAATTTCATATCTCCTGATAGATAGGGAGGAATTTCCGTAAACTCGCCATATTTCTTTCCTTTGATGGTAATCTGCCAGCCTCCGAAGTTTTTATCTCCTGTAATTGTTGGATAAGGAAGCACGGTTGTCTTCCCTGCTGTGTACTTCTTTATTGCACCGGAAGGTATTTTTACCCCTTTTACAGACACATAGCTTATCTTATAGGTTCCTGTCTTGACCCATTGGGCGTAAAGAGTCACATTCTTACTCTTATTCGGTATATAGGCTCCTGGCGCTCCTACTTCATAAAAACTCATATTGTCTGCTGACTTTTTCGTACTCCAGCCTACAAACTTGTAGCCTGATTTTTTAAATTTATTCTTGGGAAGCTTATAGTCCTTGTCAATAACTCCGTTTTTCATCTTTCCGGTACCACCATTAGCATTGAAGATGATCGCATATCCCCATTTAGCTTTTAACTCTACGTTAGTTCCTATGCCTGGTTGATACTTGGTATATTTTGTGCCATTACTGTGATACCAGCCTAAGAAGGTAGCTCCCTTTTTTGTCGGTGTGGGCAGTTTAAATTCCTTCGTAGAGGCATCAATCTTCTTTGCGTCTACCGCGCTTCCACCGTCAGAATTATAAGTAATAAAATATTCCTTCAAAGGATCAAAAACTGCGATTCCATAGGTGGTCTTGACACCCCCATATCGAAGCTCAACGGACTTCCAACCTTCCTGTGTGAAAGCTCTTCCCTCCGCTAGCTCTACTCCTGAAAATGAAGTGATTTTGGAGTTATCTATGGTTTCTTTAGTTCCATCCGACATCTTAGCCACCACAACCATGCCTTTTGTGGAATAGCCATCGCCAACATTGTATGCACATCGTTCAGGCAAGGCTGTAATCTCTATGGATTTTACCTTTGCTGTTGCATTTACAATTCTGGTACTAGCACCTCCAAACAATGTCACTAACAAAACGACACACAATACCGCTGCTACTTTTTTCATACTCTTCTCTTCCTTTCTTTTTGATACTTTATTGATTTGTATTAGTATAGTTTACATCTTCAAAATATCAGAAATTTCACCCAAAAACCCGTCCACTACATGAAACATGATTTTTTCGACATGAATCATAGTTCATATGTTCAATTTTTATGAGAACGAATTAATACAGCAGCTACGATCACTACCGGTGAAAAGTTATTAGTTTGTACTGTATTTAACCCAGTATAAAAAAGTAATAGCAAGTTACTCTCATAATTTTTATATTTTGTACATATTGTATGTATATAATTTAATCAAGGTAAATAATTGTTGGTAGCTAAATCACAGTCTTAGATAAGGGGGGATTTTATTGAATCTACAGCCACTGCTTTCACAGATCACAGCTCTATCAAAGAAATATGATTTGTTGAATGAACGAACCGGCGGATTTTTTAATGTTTTTGAAATTGCTAATATTGCACACGATGAGGTAACAGTGTGCAGAATGATTTATGAACTACTTTCACCCAGCGGAAGTCATTGTCAGGGAACGCTTTACCTAAAACTGTTTCTGGAGGGGGTACTCCAGATCCGAGTAGACACTACAGAACTTGAAACAGTGAGCGTATATCGAGAATACGTGATTGATGAAAAACGCAGGATTGATTTAGTGATTGAAACAGCGAATCGTTTTATTCCCATTGAGGTGAAAATATATGCCGGCGAACAGCAGGCACAATGTTGGGACTATTATAACTTTGCTAAAGAAAAATTCGGTAGCAAAGGATCTGTTTTGTATTATTTGACACGTTTTGGAGAGTCTCCTAGTGAGTTTAGCGCTAAAAGACTTACAAAAACAGACGACGGTTATCAAGAGATTATTAACATTTCCTTCGCTGATGATATACTAGATTGGTTGGAATTGTGTGTAAAGCAAACAATGACCTTGAAAATTGCACCAATACGAGAAGTACTATTGCAATTCATGGCATATTCGTAAATTTACCGGGAAAATGGAGGACGATGAAGAAATGGAAATAAAAGAACTACTATTATCCTCAGCTGACAATATGAAAAGCGCTATAGCAATTCAAAATGCCTTGGACGAAGTCAAGCAGGAAATGATATTAAGAGTTTTCCAAGCAATAGCGAAAAAGGTTGGAAAAGAACGACTACATAATGAGTACGATTACGCTGATCTTAACTTTACAAAGATAAAGAAATTCTATTCACATAATTATTCCACATGTCCTGGAATCAGCTATCTTTATAAAGATAACGTAAAACCCAATATAGATATATGGGTAAGAATTGAAATTAATGAAAAAATCTTCGTAGGATATTGTTGTCCAGTGAACAAAAAAGCAGATAAACAGCCTTTAAGCCAAGAAGAAGCAGAAAAAATACTGAATATTAAACCTCGCTTAGATGGCTGGTGGGCATCTTGTGAATACTGTACGATTGAGAACGAATGTCCAGATTATAAAAATATGAATGACGCTTACTATAAGCTCTTTGACGAAGCTTATTTCAATAGATATGTAGATTATTGTACTGATAAAATTCTGTCTCTTTTATGAGTAAGGTATGAAATACCGTGTGTTTAAAACAATATATTATTTTTGTGAGGGAAACACTTAAGAAATTTGTATAATAAATAGTGTAACAAATATTATTATTACCTTTTTCTTTAAATGCTTACCTCACTCCAATATTAACTCCACTATAAGAGTATACTAAATTTTAAATTGAGAAATCATATGAGTTAATTTTTCAGCAATCTCAGATTGATGTTGTGCAGTACTTGCAACTTCATCTATAGCAACTGTAACTTGTTCTATATTCCTTAGTATCTCCTCAGAGTTGTTTGATGTATCCTCCATACTAGATGCAATCGATTGGGTAACCGTAGTAATTTCATTGGTAGAAGCATTCAATTCCTCTGACATTGCAGCTATATTAGTAGATAAATTATTCACGTATACTGCATCGTTTTCATAACTAACACCTGTATCGATTAATAAAAGATAATCTTCACTTACACGGCCATTAATAAAGTCTAATAATTCTTTTGAATGCACAGAAAGATTATTTACAGCAGTCTGTACATCAGTAACAACTGAATTAATATTCTTAACATCATCTGATGATTTTTCAGCTAGCGCTCGTATTTCATCAGCCACAACAGCAAATCCTTTTCCTTGTTCTCCTGCACGCGCTGCCTCTATTGCTGCATTCAGAGATAGTAGATTTGTTTGTTGCGCTATAGATGCAATTGATTTCGCAAATGTGCTAATTTCCCCAACAATACTGCTTTGATCTATAGCTTCTAAAATCTTAGTACTCTTTTCTTTATTCATTTGATCTGCCAATGCTTTCGATTCCGCACCTTTGTTTCTAATTTCAACAGATCTTTTTTTAATCCCAATCGCTTCATTATTGCTATCTGCAGAATCAATGGATAATTGGTTGACTCCTGAGTCTACTTGTTCAACAGTAGCTGCCAATTCCTCCGTAGTAGCATTAATATCATGGATATTGCTCACAATTGAAGAAACATTTTGTTCTATCTGTGTAAATGTACTCGACATCTCTTCTAATGTGGCTGATAATTCTTCACTAGATGCTGACACTTCTTGCGTTTGATCAGATATAATTTCCACCATTAATCTTATATTCTCTCTAGAGGTATTAAGTGCATCGGATAGCTTTGCTAATTCATCATTGCCTTTTACGTTTACAGTGTAAGTTAGATCTCCCCCGCCAATCGTTTGTGCGAATACAAGTATACTCTTTATCCTTTTACAAATCGGTATCGATATAAGAAGGGCTATAAATATGGCCACAACAGTACCGATTACTATAATTACAAAAGTAATATTTCTTGTAGCCAGATATGTATTTTTATTTTCAGTATTTTTTGCTATTGCATTGTTTTGTGTGGTTTCGATCAAGCCGTCTAACACCTCACTAATGTCTGCTCTTATACTTGTTATGTCAATTAGCCCTGCTTTTGCATCTACATAATTTCCTTCACTGGCAAGTTTCAAAACACTTGTTCTTGTTTGTCTATATGATTCAAACAATGAAACTATATTATCATATTTAGCTTTTGTTTCAGAAGAATGTCCAAGTTGTCCATATACTTCTAGTATTGATGAAGCAGCTTTATCATAGGTATCAATTTTTTCTATGGATTCTACAGTCAATTCCGGATCCTCATAGAGCACTGCATTATCAATCTCAGCTCTAATAAATAATAGATTTTCCTTAATTTGATGAAGAAAAGCAACGCTTTTAAAATCATAATTATACATTTCTTTAGCATTATTATTTAAAGCCTTCATCCCTGTGATTCCAATGATACCTACAAAAACTAGTATGATAATACATAATAAAAAACCCGATACTAGTTTTTTCTTAATAGATGTTTTTTTTAATAAATTCATTTTTTCTCCTTTAACGTATAGTTTCTTTATATTTCTTATTTGTTCATTATTAGTCAAATTCCCTAGATGTATATCGCAAATAGTCTTTTTAACACCTTACATTAAATATGGGGTTAAGTGTATTATTATAATATTTTTCAATGTAGTAATCCATAGTAAAACTAACTATTTTTTTACATTATCCTTTCTTACATCTGTTATTTTTGACATTTTATTCATATTTATTGTAATGTTTTTAACTTTTTTTCAATTTTACTGTACTATTTTCAACAAAACGCCAAAAAAGGATGTAAAACCTTATTTGATTCTTACTCTCCCAAATCCCTTATACTATTCCGCAGACGATTGCATCTTTCTAATGTACGAACTACCCATGAAAACTGTAAAAGTCTGCCCTCCGTGAAAGAGGACAGACTAGTTTCAGCTCTGGTAATTTGGTATTCTTTTGCAAAATTTTTCCGGCAGATATTTTTATTCCACCGTAACCTTTATTCTCTTATACACCCCATTCTGTGCATAAACGTATACATAGCAGATGCCCTTTGCTTTTGCTATAATCTTGCCCTTGCTGTTTACGGTTGCAACCTTCTTGTTGGTACTTTCATATCGAATGGCGGCCGTATGTTCTTTCCCCTTTTTCCCCTTTGGCAGAACCACCTGACCGGATACGGTTTTGGTTTCTCCTGCCGCCAGCTCTACTGATGCTACGTTCAAGGTTACCTTTGTGGGATTGGCATAGGTCTTACCCTGGGTAACGGAATGCACTACCTTGGAGGTCATTATAATAACCATTTCTCCGTCGATGATACGGTAAGCTTTGATCTGGTATTTATAATAGGTTCCGGCCTTCAGATTCTTAACGGTATAGCTTGTAACATCTGCCGGAACCTCCGCCAGTTTCTTCATCTCTTTTCCACAGACTGCACCATAGATCAGATATCCATCCACATTGGCGGCTTTCTTATAGAATAAGGTCTGTGATGTCTTATTGGTCTTTGCAGTTAGCTGCAGGTGATAGAAGTCCTGATAGCTCTGTATGCTGCTATCCTGGTAGGTCAGGGCATAGGTGGAGAATCGGTCCGTCTCAAAGGTAAACAGATGGGTTGTCGGATCATAGCTTCCATCAATTCTGGTTACTTCCTTATCATGAATCCGGACAACATAAAATGCCCTGCTTTTCGTTACATCCGTATTCCAAAATCTCTCTGGTACCTCAAGGCTGATGCGTATTTTACCGTTGGTTTCCGTAATTCTTGTCTCATCCCTACTGCCGACCTGCTTATACAGAGACAGATCCATATAAAGGACGGATTGGCTTACATCTCCCTTTGAAAATAGTTGTTCCTGAATCAGAGCCTTTTCCTCCTTGCTGACCGAGGCACTGATATCTTTTACTTTTAGAATTACCTTCGCATTTTCTCCCTTCGCCACCATATCCTGCTCTGCAGCAGTGAATACTCTGGACTTTAGCTCATCACTGCTGTTATTGACACTTACTGCAGGGGCACCGGCATTTTGCTGCTGTTCTTTTTCAATCTGACCTCCGGATTTATCTGTCTTGTCTGGGTCGGGAGTCGGTGTTGGACTGGAGGTATTACCACCACCGGAACTATTCTGACGGTAGTTTGCGGTCACGGTTACTGCCTTTGCAGGCATAGTAAAGGAGGTTGTCTTTTTGGATGCATCCGCAAAGGTTACATTCGCACCGCTCCAACCTGTGAAGGTATAGCCGCTTCTGTCATTTGCTGTAATGGTAACGGTCGCACTCTCGGCATAGCTTCCGCTGCCTGTACCGTCTACTACCGTGATCGTGAATAGACGTTCTGCCACAGTTAAGATCCCTTTTGTATGGGTAATGTCATAGCTTGCGGCGTTTGCCACCACTCCACCTGTGATGGTTATGTCAAAGGTGCCGACATTTCCGTCCATGTCAGTAGACATGTTTGGTGCGGTTGTCACGGTATCACCGTTTACTAAACCTGTGGCTGTGTAAGTAAAGGTCGGTAATCCATCGCCTTTGGTCATACTCTTATCCTCTGCTTTTAGAGTAAGATCTTTCCTCGCAACGGTCACGGTATAGCTCGCCACAGCCCGCGCGTGAGTAGCTGTTTCCGCAGCGGTAGCGGTAATGGTAGCACTTCGGTCTCCTACAGCAATGATAGTCACCTCGCCGGTGGTGGGGTTGACAGTCGCCACAGAGGTATCATCACTTGCATAGGTAATTGTGCCGTTTACAATTGTTTGTGTAAGCGGGTTTACGAACTTTGCATCGCCATAGGTTTTGGCAACGGTGGTGTCGATATAAGAAATAGCCTGCGGTGTCTTTGCCGTGTAGATAACCGTTACAATGATGCTGTAATCGTTGTAGTTGGTAGCACCTGTCACAGAAATCGTCATTGTGCCGCTTTGTCCTGCTGTGCTTGCGGGTGCGGTATAGGTCAATGTGGTGCCTGTGATGCTCATACCTGTCATCGTCATTGTGCCGCCTACAGTCGGGGTGCCGTAGTTTGCGCCTGTCGGTAGGGTAGGAAGAGTTACAGTCGCCCCTATTTGTCCGCTTGTCAAAACGCTTGCCGACACGGTGTTTGTGCCTGTATAGGCAATTTTATTGATGGTGTAGCTACCAAGGGATAGCCCCGTAACTGCGTTGTATTCCGCGTTTCTTGCAATATCCACCGTGATTTCATAAGTGCCGGCATTAGTAGGTACGGTGGTGCTGCCGTTATATTTGACGGTGATTGCACCCAAAGTTTTTCCAGAGCCTGACATCACGGATACCGGTTTTGCGGTGCCGTCATAGTCCACGGCGATCAGATCGTAGACCAAATCGCCTGTAGTCGGTGTTGTCTTGACAAAGTCAACAATGATCACCGTGACATCCAGACTTGCCAATGCTGTGCCGGTGGCCTTGATACGCACAAGGTATGTGCCGGGTGCAAGGCCTGTCACCGTGCTACCACTGATGACAGTGTAGCTTGCATCACTGTATCTCTTATACTCCATCAGGTTGCTCACGCCGGTGATGGTGCCGTTTTTCAGTGCCAAGGTTTCATCCTTTTTACCAATGCCTGTTGGCGTAGACGGCTGAGTAATATCAATGGTCTGGATGGTGCCCGCATGATGGGTGGCGCTTTCTTTTACCCTCACCTTGATGTCATTTTCCGCCGTAATACTGCCGAGCTCCGCGGTAAGATCTATATCCGCGATGCAGTCTATCCAGTTGCTGCCGCCGTTCAAACTGTATTCCATCAAAGCGGTTGCACCCATGAGCTTGTTGGCGTTTACGCCGTCAAAGGAGAAGCTGACGCTTTGCACACTGGGGCCGTCTGCCTTGGTAACAGTGATAGTTAGGGAGGTTGTGATGTTTGTGCCGTTTGCCGTCAGGGTAATTCTGGTATCGCTTAGGATGAGCGGACCTGTTTTATCCACCGTGTATGCACTAAAGTCCGCATCTGCTGTGCCGTCGTTATAGGCTGCCTCCACCACCATACCAGCCTTGTCAAAAGTTTCTCCGTATTTGTAGACGACCTTGGTTGGATATTCCATAATGGTGATGCGTTGTAGCTCCCTTGCCTCCGTTTGAGGGAACACAATGGTTACCGTCAGCGTTGTGCCGGAGCCTGCACTGTTGGTAACGCTGGTTGCCCCGGTGTGAGAGAAAGCGTTTTGCGCCACCCCGGAAAAGGTGTAGCCCTCTTGGGCTGTCAGGGTAACAGTAGCGGTGTAGGATGTGCCTCCAAGAAATTTTGCCGGGGCGCTGTTCCATGCTACTGTGCCGGTGTATTGGGCATCATCGGCGATGACCGTTGCCGGTGAGCCGCCAGTTACCGGAGAGGTCAGTTTGTCTGTCAAGTTCAAGTCGTTTACTGTAGTGTCCAGGCCTGGCTCAAACTTGAGGTATTTGTATGTGGTGATGTCTTCTACATTGTAAGTGATCGATGTGTTTCCATCGAAATTGGCACTGGCCGTTACGGTAGCTCTTGCCAAGGTTGGAGCGAAGTTCATTGCATAGCCGCCGCCTTTAATAAGCGCTGACTTTCCATCAGGAATGGAAATATTGGCTGTGAGATCACCACTTGAGTCTCCACGTTTGCTAATTGCATTGCCCCCTGCGGTATTTTCTATTGTGCCACCACTTATTGTAAGTGTAATAGGGCGATAATGATGACTAAACCACAGGGAAATCGTACCGTCGTTTGCATTATTATTAATACTTGTGACGTTCGCATCGCCTGAAATGGTGATATTGCCACCTTCATTTGTATAAATTGCATTGCCTTTATCACCTGTAGATTGTATGCTACCTCCAGAAATGTTTACAGCTCCCCCACTATTGTTGAAAATACCCCTTACGCCACTTATAGTACCGCCGGAAACGGTTATCGTTCCTGTTCTTTGATTAAAAATCCCTGTTTCTTTGCCCTGAACTGTACCGCCAGTAACAAGTATGCTTCCGGTGCCTAGATTGTTGATAGCTCCTGTAGCAAAAGAGGTACTATTGTTCTGTACTTTACCGCTGTTTTGGATGGTTAGCACTCCGATTCCGTTGTGGGTAATGGCTGTATTACTTCCCCCATCAAGTGTTTTACCGTTCAGATCCAGTGCAAAGCTTTTATGATCACCTGTGGCTACAGTGACAGTAGCTGCGAGGGCGATGTTGCTCAACAGTCGGATGGTCTGCCCGTCCTCAACCGCATCAACCGCCCCTTGCAGAGTTGCGTAGCCTGTATCGCCAATTTGGGCGACATCGGTGCTGGCCAATTCCAGTAGCATCGGCACACCAACTGTCACGATAATCTTAGGCAGCTCTGCGCTAACTGTATAGCCCTCAATCACTGGCGTAAAGACATATTCACCCTCGGTTTCCGGGTCATATTCCGGAGCGGAATCCCATTCCACCGGGATGTCGGCGGTGTTTTCTTCCCATTCAGGTTCGCTTGCTGTTGTGGGGGGTGTAACCCCTGAATTGCCGATTTCTGTATCCTCACCCGGGCTTCCTGAATCCTGCACGGAATCCTCCCCGATAGACACGGCTGTCCGCACCGTGGCGGTCAGTGTTTCGGGCAATTCTAAATCCTCGTTGGATGTGCCCAGTGATACTGTTTTTTCTGTCTCTGTAAGCGGTGCAAAGTGGATGATTTCACCGCTTGTGCCAATAGGAATATGTATTTCTTCCGCCATTGCGGTCACCGGCAGCATGGTCACTACCATGCACAGTGCAAGAAACATACTGAGTATTTTTTTCATAGGGTCTGTTCCTCCTTAATTCGTAAAGTTGATTTTCCTTGTTCCAAAAGTTCCCGCAACCGATGGGATTCTTCTTAAGTCGCAGGACGAATGTGGTTATTCTCACAGGAGGGGCATTTCGTTACCGCTCCTGCCCGGCAGAATAAAACGCCGCAGTCCTCACAGACATAAGTCATGCCATCCCCTCCACGAGATACTCTCTTTGCCGAAAGCCCAGCATCCCGGCGACCATAGAGACTGGGAACATGCGGATTTCACGGTTTAATTTGGTCACGCTGTTGTTATAGATCAGGCGGCTGGTACGCACCATGTTTTCAAAGGTCTGCACTGCGTCCATGGTTTTGATGTATGTTTGGTTTACTGCAAGTTCCGGGTATTGCTCCGTTACCATGGCGATCCTGCCCAAGGCATCGAAAATAACCCCTTCTTGACGAAGCACGTCATCCGGCGTGGATTTGACCGTGATGACGCTTCTTCTGGACTTAATGGTTTCAATCAGCGTTTCGCTTTCGTGATTAGCGTAGCCCTTTGTCAAATCCAAAAGAGCCATCAGAGCATCAAAGCGACTGGAAAGCTGCACCCCGATCTGGCTCATGGCATTGCTGATATTCTCATCCAGCTCCACCAGTCTGCGCTGGGTAGAGATGATCCATAGAACAATGACCGCAACAATTACGGAGATTGTGATGAAAGTTGGCAGCATAATAAAATCTCCTTTTTTTATTTTTGTAATGGGAAGACAGACCACGATTTCGTCTGTCTTCCCATTTTGTTGCCTGTATGCGTGATTACTCCAACGTGGTGCAAAGGGAATATCACTGGCCGATTTCGTCCAAAGCGGCACTGGCTTCGGCGATGAATGTACGGCCTACATCAATGGCTACCGTCAGGGCACCCATAACCTCAGGAGTGAGTGTTTCAGGGTCAGCAAAGTATTCGTCCGCCTTGATAATTTCATTGGCAAGGTCATTCATAGCAGTGACAAGCTCTTCATTTTCTAAAAGCTCAGGACTTGCATTTACCTTGTCAGCAATTGCATCATATTCTTCTGCCATACTTATAAAGTCCTCGGCAAGTTCTTGCTGCTCCGCTGTAAACTCCACTTCCTTGGTTTCTGCAGATGCAGAAACAGACTCTGTGGGTTTGGAAGGAGCCGCTGCAGGAGCCTCCTTGCTTCCTCCACAAGCTGCAAGGTTCAGCGTCATGGCAAATGCCATCATCAATACCAGTAATTTTTTCATTTCTAATCCTCCGTTTTCTGTTGTTGTAGGGCAGATTCCCTGAATTCACTCTATCAAAAATCTGCTCCTAAAAACCCTCTCTACATGAAACATAATTCTCTTAATCCGCCTTAATCAGTTTGATTTTAGCGTGTTCCGGTGCGGAACCTGTGTAGGACCAGACGGTTATCTTGGTTCCGTTCTCCTTCTTTTTTCCGCTGGCATTGACAAGAAGCTTTTGGCTACCGTAATCTCTGATGGTGCTGAAAGTGGAATACTGGTTAATTCTCCACCTGTGAGGAACCAGTGTTGACATCAGCTGGTCGCCATCAGAAGAGGAAGGCTGCCCGATATAAGTTCCGTCATAAGCAATCGTATACATCGGTCCGTTTTTATCGCTGTAGTCTACCAGCTTTACGTGAAAGGGTTCCTTGGGCATTTTGTCTGAAAGTTCCATGTGGTAAACTCCCCCATTGTATACAGGGTAGAGATATTTTCCGAATATCTGCATATAATAATCTCCGGTTCCCAGAATATCCCCCTTACTGTCCTCAATTACTTTCACATCAAAGGTTCCCACTTTTTCACCTTTATACAGAACTTCAATATCCTTTATGCCGGTGGTGGTAAATGGTCTACCCTGTGTCAGTTCCACCGTTTTTGATGTGTAAAAGGTCAGCTCTTTGTTATCCGCAACAATACGAGCTCCCGTTGCATCCTCGTAATGTACAATCAGACCTTTTATATCGAAGCCTTCTCCCACTTTATATAGACGCTTTTCCGGATTATCAACAAGGTAGGCTTTCGTTGTGATTGGTTTTTCTTTTGACTCTGTATCCTTCTCTACTCTCGGTGTATTGGGCAGAGGAACACCTTTTCTCGCCAGCCTTGTGGCTGGGATATAGCCTACTTTTTTATCTTTTACAATCAGGGTCATGTCTTCTGTTTTTTCCTCCCTTGGAAATACAATTCTTCCGTCCGGTCCAAAACGGTCACCGTAAGTATTATAGAACAGACCTCTGCTCGATGGTTTCATTGACAAATAGTTGGCAGTAATTATGGTTCCGGTATCCATATTTAAGAGGGCATACAAACTTTTGCCCATCGACATCGTGGTTGTTCCTGCAATCGCTCCCCAGGCCAGAGGATTATATTTTATAGTAAAGAGGTCAAATTGGCAGGGCGTTGTTACCTTTTTTGCTTTTATGCTATATACACCATATTTTCCAGTTGCATAGTCCCTGATTCTTTGATAACCGTCTGTGGGTGAGTCGATGGAACGATAGCTGCAGGATAACAGCACTTTGCCTTTTGTATCCACCATACCCCACTTATCGCCTTTCTTTACCAGGGCATAACTCTCTTCTGCTGCCGTCCAGTTATCTCCTGCGACAATCTCCTTGTACTCAAAGGGAAGCAGTACCTTTCCATTCAGGTCTACAAGACCCCATTTTGGGTTCTTTTTATCACCTTTATTAATCCAGATTGTATTTTTCGTGCTGACAGAGCTTCCTTCACTTCCCAGTAAGTTTTTATGACTGTATTTTTTACCAGTTTTTACAGAAACAATACTTTTTATAGTAAATTTAGTATCCGCTCCAAAGTCATACGAGGCTGTGCTTTCTGTAATCGTAACATGTCCGTTTACAGGAGAACCAAAGTAGGTATCAGAATATCCATTCTTAATTTGGGTCGATTTTCCCTTAATATTAGAAACCTTTGTTCCGTCAGGACGATAAACATAGTTTATGTCAAACAGTACATTGCTTCTAGCGCTATAACCTAATCCCCCGAAAAACTTGAAAGGAATGACCGTTTTGTTTTTGAAGTTTATGGCTCCCCGTTTAGAACCACTCTCTTTAAATTCTGTCGTTGCACATTTATCCGTAATGACAAGAGATAATTCCGGGAGAAGTTGAATCTCCGCATCAATAGGCTTCCAGCCCACTGCGGCATTGCCGACAATACCTCCATGATACCTGGCAGGTATTACAATACCTTTTGTTCCCACAACTCCGCCTACTACATGAGATTTATACATAATATCATCCCCTGCATCGGACTTCATATGTAAAAGTTTTTTTGATACCTCATGATAAACCATGTAAGGACCTACTTGGGGATAATAGGTCATATAACCACCATGAAGATAAGGATATGCCTTCGGAAGAATTTCTTTCCCATTTTTATCAATAATTTGAGCATATACAAGCTCATAGCTAATGGTATTTCTGCCGTTGGGGTTTTCCTGATAGGTATTTGCCTTACCGTAATTACCACTGATTGATACCATCGTTACTGTTGTCCTCTTCCCTGTGGGAACCAATGCGTAACCATCGTTGAAGTCGTAAGCCATGAAGTATTTGCCCTCCTCATCAGGCATAGGAGTACTAGTCCATATGCCGTAGGCCGCTGTAGCATAGCTTGCGTCCTTTGATGAGATAATGTACTTATTGGGGTTCACAATTTCTTTGCCCTTATCCAAACTCCAATACCCCAGATACGATGAACCATCCTTTGGATTATTTACTATAAGACGGCTTATGCCCTCCGACGGCATTCCTACCGCATCGTATTTGCAGGGGATGACTTCCTTGCCCTTGGTGTCAAGAAGTCCCATCTTACCATTGCGAGTCGCCTGCACATAGCCATTTACAAATATGGTTTCTGTCGGTTTCATATCATTTTTTATCTTGAATTTTCCTTCGTACTCATGTGGGTACAGTGCTTCTATCTCATCATAAATTGGCTGTGCTATCCATGCCCCTTTCCGGTCAACAATACCGTACTTCTTATTCTCCAGATATCCGTCTTTTCCTACCTCTCCTATTGGCATCACGCGATACCCGTTGGCATCAAAGAAGCTGTCTACCGTCTTCTTGTACTCAGAGGTAGTTCCAATCCAGGTCACATCCTCCTCGTTGTAATTCGCTGCCGCAGATACAGGCTGTGGAATTTGAATTCCCATACACATGCACAGAATGAGTATCCTGCTTATCCATCGTTTTTTCATAATCTTGCTCCTCCTTCTTCGCTAATTAAACGTAATAATTGATTCATGTTCAGTCTATCAAAAATTTCTCTTTCAAAACCATCCGCTGCATGAAACATGATTTTTTCGACATGAAACATAGTTTCGGGAAGTTGATTTTTATGGTAAACTTAGTTTGGAGAAATGCTTTGGAAAGCTATTCGGTAAAAGCCATCAACTATGTACTAAAGCCGATCCGGGAGGAAAAACTTTTCTTTACCTTTGACGAAGTACTGGAGCAGATCAAAACGGAAAAAGAAGAGGATGCAGCGAAGCCTTTTCCTCTGTCTGCGATAACCTTCTGAAGTATGGGTGTTTTCTCAAACCCCACCGCTCATATCGTAGAAAAGCATGGTGGTGTATTCCAATTTGGAATCAAGGATAGCTGGTTTATATTTCAGGCTACTATATAATATGGTCCTTTTCTGTAATAGCTTTTAAGAACAAAACTTCCTCTGAAGCGGGAAACTCTCCTCTTTCCTGCATCCTCTGATATGCCATCACTGCATTGACAATATACTGTGCCTTTCCTCCAAAAAAAGTCCCAAGATTGTATGATTTATCATCATACTTTCTGGGACTGTTTTTTTCTGGCTACTGGCAATCTACATTCTGAACCAAAGGCATTATTAATTTTGCGTAGACATATCAATTTCTTTTGTAGTTTTTCCCTTCTAAGACCTTTTATTCTTCCATTGCATTATGCTGTTAGCAACTTTTGACCGTGCAATGAAGAATCCAAACAGCATACCTATTGTATTAGTCACTACATCATCTAGCTGTATATATCCTCGACAGCTTATGTATTGCGTCATCTCTATTCCACAACTTATTAAAAAGCCTAAAAGCATACAATACCACCACTTTTGAAATGTAGGCAGTGCTACAGTAACTAAGATTCCTAATGGTATAAAAACCAATATATTCTCTAATACATATGCATCTCCTTGTGCTCCATGACCCATAGTTTCAAACAATCTAAGGCTCACTCCCACTCTCGAACCTGCTTCACGGGTGAACAAAGTAATATAACATAAAATGATTCCATAACCTATTAATAATGCAATAGCTGTAGCACTTTTTATATGTTTCTTAATAGCAGGATTAATTCTACTCAAAATAAAAAAAAGCACCAGCCCAACTAGCCCAGTGATTATTCCGTAGGGCAAAAGTGGCAACTGTGCAATTATATCTTTCCATGTATATTGTAATACTTCTATTATATATGTTTTCATAAGCTTCCTTTTGTTACTCGTTTCTTTCATTCAGATCGCGTAAAAACTTCATCTGTTCTTCATCATCTATTTTCCTATCATAAGGAGTAGAAACATGTATGCAGCAATAGAGAATTACTCCTATTATACATAATAGTATTATTATTGATATGATTATCATAATTCTCCTTTCCATGCACAGTTCTTTTAGTATAGTTTATACTAAAATTGAGGGAATCATACATATGAAAGTTAATAAGCAAACTATATTAAACACTTCATACTACGATTCCTAAATGTGCAAAAAAGAATATCTTTAGTTTTGTTAGAAAACCAAGTAACAGTTTAGAGAACGGTCACTTGGGGTTTATAACAAGATATAATAATTGTATCAATAAATTACTGGATTTTATAGAGGTAAAATTACCTAGATTGTTATGCTTTTTCAATTAATATATTTTCATTCATACTATCTAATAATACTTAATAATAAAGGCTATTCACCATCATCTTATAACTACATCAATAAAATTTTTCACATCTTTAGTTATATTAAGTAAAGATTGCAAGTAACATGTTCATACTTTTCAAGAAATTTCTTTGCCTAAATAAAAAGAGACTTTTTATTTATTAGCAATGTCCACTTATTGATATCTACTTTCAGTACTATACTTCAGCTTTCAATTCTCAATTTTTTGTTAGTTTATTTTTTATTTCTTAATCTTCCCCAATAGCACAATAATATCATTTTTTTTCAAGTAAAAATAGAGCATAAATATTCCGAGATATATCATAACACCGTGGTATCCCCCTATAAACCAACTTACTAAAATAAATATAGATGTTAAAATCAGCTCATACACAATGTCTTTATATATGTTAATATTAATATAATGTCTTAAAATAATTTCGGAAACAACGCATCTCACTATGAGTATTATAACAATGGAGACTATAGCCAAATCAAGAGAATGAATTACTCTACAAACTAATAATGCGCTAAAAAAACTGCATATAACAGCCCCAATATTTATTAAAAGCAATATTTTTTCTTTTCTTAATGCTTTCATAAATGTATTAATTAGCAAAGATATTTTACTCTCATATACACACATAGGAAAAAGAATGGCCATGTACTTAAGACTTTCCGCATATTGAGGAAGCCATGCTGACAAAATAGTTTTAACCGGATAATAAAAAACCAAAGAAAATAAAATAGGAACCATAAGAGCAGTACGCATGTTTCCATATATCCCAGCCAATTCACCCTTATCACTACGTTTTAACATCGGAAATAATACTAATGCAATAGAATTAATAAATATTAAAAGTAAATTCGAAATTGATAAAGTAAGCGAAATCTTACCAAATGTTTCAACATCCCAATAGATTACAATTGCTTGACGCATTACTCCGATAATAAGCATGCTGGCAACATTTGAAACCATTAATACCAAACCGCATGAGATATTATCTTTAACCTCAAATTTTATATCACGAAAATGAATTGGTTTTGCAAATACAAGGTCTCTACATATATAAAAAATATATATTGCTGCACAAGAACGTCCAAGAAGTTCAGAACTAATAAACCATACTGAACTGTCTTGTCCCATTAAAATCCCTATTGTTATAATTAAAATATGAACTGCCTTTTCTATAATAACGCCGATAGCATATTCTTTAATTCGCCCTGTAGTTTGTAGTAAATTGTGAAGTAATGCACGTGGCATATAAATTATAATACACACCCCGAAGCTAATGTAAACAATAGTTTTTTCGATTCCTGGAAAACTTATTACTGTTATAGTGAAAATTACTATACTTAGGATTGCCTCAAAAAATATAAACAACCTCAATTGACTTGAAAACAAACTCTTATCAATTTTACTATAATACTCTCCTCCATAACGTAAATAGATACCTTCAATCCAGCCAAATCCTAAAAACCCCACATAACTAGCATAAAAAACATATAGCTGATAATATGCATACTGAGATACTCCAATAAACTTTGGTAGTACCAGTGTAAGCAATGAACTAACAAGTAAGCTTACTAGATTTGCAATAAAAGCTACTGATAAATTTTTAATAAAAGAATGCTTTGTTAAATTCATATTTTTCTCCTTAAGGCCTTTGCAAACGACAGCTTAATCCCTCTAGACTATTTCATCATTTTCATAATGCATTGCTTTAATAGTCTTATCGGTACAAGTCGTAATCGGTTTTTCATGAGATCACCAAATGCTATCTTTTCAACTGTTTGAACAAAATCACCTGGTTTGTAATTACTAATAAAAGATTCTCTCATTGACGATTTTTCAAACGGTTTCTGCAAACTTACACCGCCCTCATATGCCTCCTGAAATGGTCGTTCAAAAAGAGTAAGTTTGTTCTTAGCATTTTCCAAATATTTCAATCCTTTTTTTGTATTGCATAGTATTACTGATGCGTTGGAGGTATCACCGTCAAATTCCGAAGGATTTTGCTTCTGTCCTAATCCGATAAAATCACCAATCGTAAGATCACCGACTCGTTTAGGGCATGCAAATTTACAATTATAACAGGACTCCCTTAAAGAAATTCCTTTAAGAAATGCATAAAAATATGGATCTTCATTCGAATATCTATTATATTCTACAAGCCTTCCATCTTTTTGCTTTGCCTCTATATATAAATGAAAATTTCTAAACTTCCTATTACTTCTAAATGAAATTGTATTAATTTTTTCCCATTGTTTATTTCTAATCAAATAATTGAGTTCTTCATCTAAATAAGTATGTGGAGAGACCCCATGACAAAGCAAATCAATTGTTATTAACCTATCATCGTTAATATGCATAGACTCTAGAAAACTTTTACATGCAGTAACTTGGCATGGTGTTCCTATAAGAAGCACTGTCTTTTGCTTTTTCAAAGAATTTCCTATTTCCTGATAAATATTTCTTGTATCTGCCTGTACATATTTGGAACCTTTTAACTTATGTAGATCATTTTTGTCATCTGTTAACATAAAATGAGTACGCATATTTTCATCCATACACACTCCCGCAACTACTGAATCAGTAATTTGGTCCAAGGCGTATTCATAAAATGCATTAGCTACTCCACCAGATGCGCAATCCATCCTTTTGTTAGTATTTACTAAATATGCTGCAAAACATTTAATTGGATCTTTTACCTCAATCTTATTAAGTTGTGGACATACTTTACGGCAAATACCACAATTAACACATATTTTTTCATCGATTACAGGAATAGAATCTCCTTTCTCATTATTTATAAAACTAATGCACGATTTGGGGCATGCATTTACACATGCTCCGCATCCGCTGCATAGAGAATCATCACATATCATATACTCATACCTTCTATTCTTCTATTGCTTCTTTTAAAAAACGTTTTGATTCAATCCTATCTTGCTCAAGAATTTTATTCACTCTAGTATAATCAAAAGTGTTGAGTAAAAAATTCAGATCATGCACATTCCCAGAAACAAGGCACCTTTCCAAACAGAATTTTTCCAGTAAATCTAATATACGTGAGTTTTGTGAACCATTTTCATTATCTTCAAATCTCTTATAAACAGCAAACGGTTTATTAAAATTAATGGATAATGCTGCTGCATGGAAAGAGTCGGTAATAACACAAGATGCATAAAGTAAATATTCAATGAACTCCTGTACACCAATATCCGCAAGTGGTATTCCATATTCAGGAACAATATTCGACTCACTTAAAGCACAATAAACTTTCAATTGATTCTTCTCTGCAAATGCTCTCACATCAGTCATCCAACCAGTGTTTTTTCCTATAAAATAGCAAAATATGAATTTCTCATTAATTAGGCTCTTTTTCACTTCTCCTAAAGTTATTTCTTTCCATTCGTTTTTTGTAAGTAAAAATGACGGATCCAATACATTCCATACTTCTTTGTCTAATAATTGTTCGAGTTCTCTTTGCGCAGTCAATTCGCGAACGCCGATTTTATTAAAACGAGATAAATACTTTTTGTATTGCTTTTTCAATTTCTCTGGAATGTAATCAACGCCTATGCTAGATCCATACGCTATTTTTTTTTGTGAGTTATTTGTAAAGCTCAACAAGTATGGCGGAGTTACATATCCTGGATTCCAAATTTGATCACTTCCCGTAATAAACACATCGCATCCCTTTATTAAATTAATATAGTCTCTTCTCGATGAAATCTTATAGATATTATTGTAACTATATGCAAACTGTGTATTCTTCTTTTTCCTAACAACATATCCTTCTCGGATAAAGCTATCATTTAGATTTTCATTTTTAGCTGCATTGGGCGGATTTGCCATTTGCTTTATCTTAGAAAGTATTCTTAAGCATGTCTCGTATGGATGTCTTAATCCATAATAATAGCGATAACTTTCAGGTACAAAAATAATGTACCCTTGATTACTCAAATATTTCGTCAATGCATAACATTGTATGCATGTTCCGTAATTTAATGAATTGAACCATGTAACAACACATATTTTTCTAATATGATTTTCCATATTTCCCATTTATCCCATCCTTTAATGCTCTATATACTACTTTACTTCTTTCCTTATCTCCTTTAATGAAATATTGGATTACTCGCAAGATTCTTGTCACATAAAACAATGGAATAGTTATATTACTAAAATATTGCTTATATGTTTTTAAATATAGCAAGCGATTTCTTGTCATGTAATAAACTGAAAATAACGATTCTTCGCCACCAGTTGAACTACTAACCTTATGCCATAAAACAGCATTACCAACATATTTAATTTTTTTTCCTGCTGTTATTATCCTTAAACAATATTCGCTATCTTCACAATACATAAAATATTTATCATCTAATTTCCCGTAATCTTCAATCAATCCGACTGGTATTAATAAACAACAGCCCGTTGCAAAGGTACAAAAGGTATTATCCTTATATTCAGGTTTTAATATATTGTTCATATGGTAATGCAATGAACGACCTGTTATTTTATCAAACTCACCACCAGCATACCATATTCTATCAGGCTCCTTATAATACATCATTCTTGGTGCTTGTATTGTATCTGGATCCTCTTTTTTCATTAATTCAGTAAGTAAATCTTTGTCAACAACTGTATCGTTATTTAATAACATTATATACTCAATATTATATTTCAACGCATAGTCAATTCCCAAATTATTACCACCAGCAAATCCTAAATTATCGGTAGATATAAGTACAACTACATTAGGAGATTCATCGCGTATCTTTTTGCACATTTCATCCTTAGATCCATTGTCAACAATAATAACTCCGGCATTAGATGACATACTTTCAAGACTCAAAACACATTCTCTTGTGTCATCATAACCATTATAATTTACTAATATAATTGCAACTTTTGCTTTCTCCAACTCTACTATCATATTGAAAAAGCTCCTTTCTGATTATGGATACTAAATCAGCTTACATCTGAATAAGGCTTTATATAAATATGTTAATCCTTCCGCTTTATTTTAACATTTAGCAGATATAGCAAAATCCAATAATAGTTCGACATAAAAGTTTCATGGCAAATCATAAACGGAAATAATATACAAAGTAGCATCTGTATATTTGATGCCTCATTCCTCTTTTTCCAAAACGAAATGATAAAACCCAGCCAGATAACAAAACCAATCAGTCCCAATTCAACAGCTGGTCTATAAAATCCATTAATAGTCATACCTTGGTAATAGTTAGAAATACTAGTTATGAACTCATCTGATACACCAATTCCAATACCGTACAAGAAATTTGTACTCCAAGCAGCTTTCAAAACATCAGTTCCACTTCTAAATCGGACATAACCTGATACGTTATTTGCGGTATACACAAAAACTTCGCTTAATCGATTTATAAAATAGGTCCCAATCTGAGTATTTAAAATAACTATAAATACTACTAAAATCGGTATTCCAAATTTAGCAATACGGTATACAGTTTTATTATCTTTTTTTATTACTATCAAATATATAATTCCACCAAATATTAAAATAATAAATCCCGTACCAGAAAAAGATAGAATCATTGCAATTGCATTAATTACTATAATCGCTACATATTTCATACTACGCCTATTCTTTATCAATTGAACTGTATACAGCAAAATATTTATAGCTAAATATTGGCTAAAAAAAGATGGCTCCCTAAATATTGCATTTGAGCGTTGAGCATATATACCTGCTATATATGTACTGTTTGTCCAATTAAATCCTGTAACCATATGGTTATCTATTACAATATCACTTAGAGGTAAAGAGTACATTCTTGCAACTAACTGATAAATACCGTAAACTGCTAGAATGTTCATTCCTAATTGGAATACTTTTATATACTCATCAAACTCTTCTTTGGTTACTTGACGATACGAGAAAATAATAATACAAAAAAAGAATTCACATAATAGTAACGAAGTCCAATTATTTGCTCCATTCATGATAAAGTTCAAAAATACATATATCATCATGAGTATCGCAATTCCACCCGAAACATTAATTAACAATTTTTTCATCGCTATCGATCTATAGATACCTACAGTTATCACCAATACAGCAACAAGAGTGAATACTGTAACTGGATATGTCCCAACATAAATGATTGCATAAGCATCCAAGAATGTTGAAATAATTAATAATTTTATTAATTTGTGCATTATAGTACTTGATTTATTTACCATTCTTCAACACATTCCTCATACTAAAAATATATTTTTTTCCTATACTTTCCCAGGTATAATTATTTCTAAAGATTTCATATGCGATTTCAAGTCTTGTCGAATAATTGTCAGGATTTAACAAGTAATCTATGCATAGGTTGGCAAATTCTACAGCTTCATCACAGACTGTAATAGTATTGCCATCTGAATATATTGTACCTTCTGTTCCAATTGATGTTGAGATAATATGACTTTTATAACTAATAGCTTCCAAAAGTTTGATTTTAACACCACCACCATTTAATAATGGAATTACAACTATATCTGCTATATTATAGTATTCATCAACACTATCAACACAACCAGTTACAATGATATTATCTGATTGCAAATTTAGCACTTCATAACTAGGCTCTTTTCCAACAATATAAAAAAAACAGTCGTCTATTTTTTCGTTAATATGTGGAAATATCTTTTCTGCAAACCATTTTACTGCTTCCACATTTGGCCCATATGACATTTTACCTACAAAAATAATATTATGTCCCTTGTGCTTATCATTTTGGGAAACATTCCTAACATCTGCGCCAACAGGAATAAGACAACATTTTTCCTTTGGTAAATGATTATCTTTTATCATAAATTCCATGTCTTTGTCTGACACAAATGTAAATAAACTAATATCCTGTGATTTTAACAATTGCCTTTCATAAATTCTTAATCTAAATGAGTCAATCCTATACGCAATTTTTTTTAGAATATTCTTCTGACTTTTAGCAATAGTCTTATATACTTTCCATTCAATATTATGCTCATTTAATATAATAGGGACGTTTAGATCCATTGATAACAAATTTACACACATATGTGGAAAGTCGACATTTATCACATCAATATTATGACTTTTTAAACATTTTTTAATATCAGCCTGCAATTCTGGAATTTCTCTAGATGCAACCGTAAACGGGTATTTCAACAAATTCAGCATAGCTCTTTTGGAATTACTCTTCCTATCATAAGGGTAAACTTCTTTACAATATTTCTTTAACTCATCAACATACCCTAATTCAGCCACATCATCATATGGGTAAAACAAATAAATATTCTCAGTTTTTGACAATTGCGCTAGGCGCTTAAATACTCCAAGTCTACCTCCAGAGTTTGCTGGCAAAATAGACTCTAAAGTAATCCACATAATATTCATTGACATTTCTCCACCTTTACATCGCACAGCCTTAATTGTTACAAATATCCCCCAGTGCACTATATTATTTTTTTCCTATAAACAATAATTTTGAAAACTGTTCTTTTGCTACATCCCATGTATAATTAGAAAGTATAAATTTTCTTGCATTCTGTCCAATTTTTTCACACATTTTTTCATCATCTATTAATGCAATAACTGAATCAGCAAAATCTGTAGCTTTATCAGCTACAATCCAATCTTTACCCGATATTGCATGTATATTCTCTGCACCAATAGAAGTTGTCACAACTGGAAGTCTCATCGACATCGCTTCCAGATTTTTTGTTTTTATTCCACTTCCAAATATCATAGGACAAACAAACACCTTGCATTTGCCAAGATATTCACGCACATCGTCAACTCTTCCTGTAAAAATCACATTCTCAGATTTGTATTTAAGTAATCTTTCTGAGGCACCCCCACCTATTACCATAAATTTACACTCAGGTTTTTCCTGTAAAATAATAGGCAATATATTGCTTATAAAATTTATTGCTGCATACTCATTATGAGCAACATTCATCGCTCCAAGAAATCCAATTAATGGTGACTTTTCAATAGAAATTTGATGATTAAAATAATCTATATCTACACCAATCGGTATTGCTAGAGCTTTTTTACTACCAATTTCATCATTAAAAGATGTTGCTTCCCCCTGAGCTACAAATACCGTATGCTCGCATATTCTTCCCATTTCTAACTCATATTTATTAAGCAATGCTATTTCATTTTTTACAACTAGATTTTTCACAGGAGCCCAAAGCATTATTTTTTGTAAAAAATCAGGTAAAGTTGAAAGATAAGCTCCGTAGGGATTAATCCCCCCCATATCAGTTTCCATTTGTCGCTTGTAACGTATGGAAATCCGATCATCTAGATCTGCAATTCTAACTGAATGCAAATCACGAATATATTCTGTAGTTCTTACCATATCAGCAATAACAAATGCAGGTTTTTCATTTGAAACAATCTCATCAATTATTTTTTTTGCAGACTTATTCCAATATAAGGATACTTGCATCGGCTTATTTCTTAACAGAATAGAATCCTTAATAATATTTGCAATTTTCACCTTACCTGAAGGCTTAGGTAAAATAATGATTTCTTTAATAAAGTCCGGCTTCAAACTTGGATCATCATCATTTTCCAAAAAAGCCGCTACAATAAGTCGAAATCCAAGTTCTTTTGATAATATTCTACAATAGTGATATAAAGACGTTTTTCTACCAGAGGTGGCCGGAAACGGTAGCCTAGGCATAACAAATAAAATCGTATTATTTTCCATGTTCATCTTCTTTTCTTTCATTTTTATCCAAAAAAATTATCTTCAAGCATCAAACACCAACAATGATAAATAGGTAAATGAAGTTCTTGAATCATATATGTTTCACGTTCTGGTACCTTTACAGCTACATCTGATACTTGTGCCAACTCCCCGCCTTTTTCACCTGTTAAACTAATAATCTTAATTCCCGTTGCTCTTGCTACTACTGTTGCATTCATTATATTTTTACTGTTACCTGATGTAGAAATCCCAAGAAAGACATCACCTGCTTTTCCATAACCAAACAACTGTTGGGCAAAAACTCCTAAGCCATCAACATCATTAATGTATGCTGTAGTCAAAGCTTCATGTGCAACTAACGGAATTGCCATTAATGAACATTCCAAGTTATTAGCTAATTCTGCACCTCGTATTTCATCTATCCCTATTAGTTTTGCAGCAAAGTCTTCACTTACAGGCCGTGGAATCTTAAATCTCTTCATAAGTTCACCAGCTATGTGCTCAGAATCAGCAGCTGATCCCCCATTTCCCGCTATTAATAATTTACCTCCGTTCTTATAACTTTCTTCCATTATAAGGTACGCATCAATAATATTTTCCTTGATGTTTTCTAAAATGGGGTATCTCTTTATAAGTAAGTCAATATGTTTTTCCAATCTAACATTCAATAAACTCATAATTTTCTCCTCTGCTTACAACAACATTATAGTTAGAGTACAACTTTATCAACAAATTCCTTAAGTGAACTAACTGTTATCGTTTGTCCATATTTTGTATCTCCCAAATTTATCAATGCAGTTTTACAACCAGCCGCACTCCCAGCTTTAACATCATTTTCACCATCACCAACCATCCATGATTGCGTCAAGTCGATATTAAAATCTTTAGCTGCTTTAAACAGCATTCCAGGTTTTGGCTTTCTGCACTCGCAGTTAATCTTATACTCAATACGTTCGCCCTCATAGCCATTATGTGGGTGATGTGGACAATAATAGATTGCATCTAGATAAGCCCCTTCTATCCCAAGCAACATTTCCATCTTATTATGAATTTCTTGCAATTCAGTGAGACTTACTTCTCCGCGTGCAATTACAGGCTGGTTAGTAACAACAATAGCAAGGTAACCAGATTCATTTATTTTTTTTATTGCATCAGTAACTCCTAAAAGCAATTCAAATTCATCAGTTTTGTGAAGAAATCCAATATATTTATTGATTGTTCCATCCCTATCTAAAAAAATAGCTTTCTGCTTATTGTGTAAGTTTTTCGCTTTAACTCTTCCTTCATAGAAATCTCGGCAAACAGTAAAATAACGTTCAGGTGTTCCCATATCTTTAACATATTCTGGACTATCATACGCAAACATTTTTCCTGTTCCTGCTAATGGCTTCAATAATTGACGATCCAAATCTATCTTTGGAGTGCATATTGTTGCCTCAAGTAATATTGGTGAAATAACATGCAGTCCTGCATTTACGCGATTTTTGTAATATTCTGGCCTATTATCCTCTTTCGTCAACCACTGCTGCACATCTCCAGCATCACCAGCAATAATTAATCCGCTATCATACGGGTGGCTATTGGGATGCGTAAATAGAGTTACAATGCCACTATGTTCGTTATGAAATTGCACAAAACGATTAAAGTCTACATCAAACAATGCATCTGCATTGAGAAGTAAAAAATCTTCAGTCAGCTTATCTTTAATCTTAAATAAAGCTCCAGCATTTCCCAGTGGTTCTTTTTCAAAGTAATATTCTATATGTACCCCAAAACTTTCCCTTGTTACCGGAGAAATCCCACTTCCATCTCCAAAATAATCCACAATGATATTACCTAAGTGACTCACAGTGATTATAATATCATTATAACCTTGGTTTCTAAGACACTCTATTTCATGCTCAAGAACCGGTTTTCCATCAATTCTTATCATGGGTTTAGGAATATCACTTGCAACCGAGCTAATTCTTGTACCTTTTCCCCCAGCCATAATAACTGTTTTCATTTTTATTCCTCTTTATTCTCTAAATGTATAAGTTTCAGGAGTATAATGAATTACTTTTGTTCCTCCATCTTCAAAATGAAACGGTACATAAAGTAATTCTCTCATAGCATATTTAACACTTTCTTTCTTATCATCTGGTACATAAAAGACTAAAAATCCTCCTCCACCTGCACCAAGTAATTTTCCTCCCAATGCTCCGGCTGCTATTGCTTTATTATAGTATTCATCTATACTATTTGTTGATACCTTTACTCCAGTCTGTCTCTTTAGCTTCCAAGTATGATCTAGTAAATATCCAAATTCGTCTAAATTTTTATGCTTATTAGTAAGCACGCATTCTGCCTCATCCACTAAAGTCAGCATTTCTTTAAGTTGAGCTATTTTCTCCTCTACTTTGTTGGATGCTTTCTGCATATCCGATGAGAACCTCGTAAATCCAGTAAAGAACATTAACAAATTATTAGCCAATTGTGTCTTTCTCTCCGGTGAGATAATAATTGGGTTAACTTGATAAGAGTTATCCTTAAAATCAATACGATTAAAGCCTCCAAACGAAGCTGCTATTTGATCTTGCCAGCCACCAGCCTCTTGGCATAATACTCTTTCTAAACGAATAGCTTCATCAGCCAGTTTTTTCTTATCTCCATATTTCCCTTTTAATGAATAAAAAGCATTCAACATTCCAACTGCGAAAGAACTACTCGTTCCAAGACCACTTCTCGCAGGTAAATCAGCCTCATATGACAATCTTATATCATGCATATCAAGCATTTTCATTGCATTACGTATTGCAGGGTGTACAATCTCATCCACTTTTTTTACTCTCTCTATTTTAGAATACATCAGCTCTGAATAATAATCAAAAAAAGGTGGTAGATGTCTTACATTAACGTAACAATATTTGTCAAATGTGGTAGAGATAACAGAACCTCCATATTCATTAAAAAATTCAGGCATATCAGTTCCACCACCAAAAAAACTCATCCTAAAAGGTGTCTTTGTGATTATCATAAATTTTTCTCCTCTACAATACTATGTTGTTTTATTTTAAGTATTATTATAGTAAAAGTAGCGAACAGAGGAACTCTCCATTCGCTGTGGCACCCCTTTCCTCCTTTAGTCGGTAAATCACCCATTTCATGAACTTTCTCGTTCACTTTACTAGGTAAGGAAAATATGAACTCGAAAGAGACTTTTGTAAGAATACCCCACATTTTTTATCATCATAAATTACTTCTTAAAGTAACTACGCTCTCTCCTCACTCTCCAAAGTCTTTCCAGAGAACATAATCCTTACAGTCTCAAAAATCAGCTTTAGATCTGAACCAAAGTTCCAATTCTTGATATATTCCACATCCATTTTAACGATATCATCAAATTCAATGGCTTGATTCTTTCCAGCAATTTGCCATGCTCCAGTAATTCCTGGTTTTGCGGACATTCTTGCTCGATGTTCTGGCATGTATTTTTGCCATTCATCTTCAGTAGGTGGTCTTGTCCCCACAATACTCATGTCACCTTTTAGCACATTTACAAACTGAGGAAATTCATCTAAGTTATGCTGACGTATGAATGTGCCAACTCCAGGAATGATACGAGGATCATTTTCCACCTTAAACATTAGTTCGTTCCCATATACGTTTTCTTCTAATAATTGTTCTTTACGTTGTTCTGCATCTACATACATACTGCGGAATTTGTAAACCTTAAACCGTTTCCCGTTCTTCCCAATTCTCGTCTGCTTGAAGATAACTGGTCCTGGTGACTTAATATATATAATTGGTCCTAATATAACGTATAACAGCGCGGTTATCAATGTTCCAACTAGGCCACCCATAAGGTCTAAACACCTCTTTAGAAAGACCTGTCTGTGTGTCAACATCTTAATACTATATGTAATTACTGGATATCCAACTATCGTTTGAAGAATCCAATTATTATCTTCTACCTTATCAATTCCTATCAACCCAAAATGTACAGTGACGCCCATACTTTGGCATTTCGTTACCAAATCCATTGGAATCCCTTTACTATTCGAATACTGAATAAAAACCTCATCAACCCAATTCCTACATAGGAACTCTTCCATACCACTCCTAGAAGCAACTACTGGGATACCATCAATAAACTTTCCTTGCTTATCCTGGTCAACAAGTATGATTCCTCTAATTCTCAATCCATATCGTTCATTTTCCTTAACTGTCTTGATCACATCTTTAGCGAGTTCAGATTCAGTTATAATAACTAACGACTTAAAATCTTTAATTTTAAAACGTTTTATCAAAACCTTTTTCCACCAAATATGTAACACATAACTACTGCAAGCTTGAAGTATCCAACCAATTATAAAAACAGCTCTCGAAAACTCTTGTGCATAGCGAAAAAAATAAATAATTAATATAAATCCAATCCATACGCCACTGGCATGAAACAGTACTTGTTTGAATTCTTGAAAATAACCTCTTTTCAAAATATCTCTATACCAATCAAAAAAAACTATAGTTAATACATGAACGAATACCAACGCGACCATATAACCACCATATACGGAATCAAACTCAATCATCTGCTTATGTCTTATAAAATAAGCAAGACAGTATGCAACTAATATACATACGGTATCTATAAGAATAAAGTCTAGATGTTTTAACCAACCCTTTTTATACCCTCTATACATTCCCTCACCACTTTCACTCTCATAAAACATTATAGTTTAACAGGTCACATTTTCTAAAAAGGGGGAAGGGGCCCCCCTCCCCCTTTGAAACAAGTCAGTTAATTATTTTGTTAACTGTTTAATTGTTCCTTTGAAGCCAGCTTTTTGTAAGTTGGTAACAAATTTCTTATACTCTGTTTTGCTCATAGAAGCTGTCACATTAATTGTGATCTTCTTAGTGTCTACACCCTTAAAAGCTCCACTTGTTACTTTGATTGCTTTCTTGTTATTGAAAACAATTTTCTTAAGTGTTTTTGGTGCATCAGTGAAAACAGACTTTGCGATTGATGTAATTGTACTTGGAAGAGTAATAGTTTCTACCTTTGTACAATTAGCGAACGCTTTAGCAGAAAGAGTAGTTACTTTGTAATCTACTCCATCAACAGTAAGCTTTGAAGAGATTGTTACACTCTTCTTTGTAGTTTTTGCTATAGTAACTACTTTAGCTGTACCTTTTTTAGATGTATTAACTGTTGCTTTAACACCATTTTTAGTGTCTGCTTTTACTTTAGTAGCATCTTCTGGTGTAACAGATACAACTGGACTTTTAGTTGCTGCAAATGCACTTGTTGTTGATCCAAAAGTTAATGTTGCTGCTAAAGCCATCACTAATACTTTCTTGAATAACTTTGTCATCTCATATCTCCTTTCATAATAATAGATTTATAGAGTAAACCTAGCAGAATAAATCTGCAGGATTCTCACACATTTGGTTAATACATAAAACTACTTATAGTAATAACTGTCCCCATTCTTACCATAATACTTACTACCACCATACTTCTTGTAGTAATATCCTCCGGTGGACCCTTCTACTCGATTTAAGATAACACCTAACAAAGGACAACCTGCACGTTGTAACTGTCTTGCAGAATTCTTAACCATTTCTTTTGATATCTTCCCACTACGCACAACAAGAATAGCTCCATCACATAAAGAGCCTATCTTTTCCCCATCGGAAACCAGATTTAATGGTGGCGCATCAATGAATACATATCGATATTTCTCTGCTAATTGATCTAACATATCTTTAAATCGATTTGTCTCTAACAGAAGAGACGGATTTATAACATTATCAAAATTGGGAATTATATGTCCATGTTCATAATTTGTTTCATATATAGCATCACTCAAAGGAATCGTATCCGCAAGATAAGAGGATGTCCCTACTGTTGTCTTCTCTCCCTTAATACCATAATCAGATACCAAAACTGATTTTCTAAGATCCGTATCTACAAGTACAGTACTTGTTCCTGCTTCAGCGATTTGACGCCATAAGTGCATTGCAACAAAGCTCTTTCCTTCATTTGGCATAGTACTTATAACCATTATTTTCTTTACATTACTTCCACTAAAGTTAATATTAACTCGCAAGCGATTGATAGCTTCTTCTACAGCATATGGAAGTTCTGGCATAGATTCTAACACTACTCTATTCATTACTTCTTCCTCACTCTCTGCTCTTTCTATTCTTTCTTCTGGTATTCGCTTTAACTCGTTGCTTTTTCTCTTTATCTTGTCCGATGTTTCCTTCTGGAATGACAGTTAACGGCATAACACCAAATACTTTTTCTATATCCTCTGCTGTCTTCATCGTATCATCTCTCATGTATAATACAGTAAGTATTAAAAGACATAATACAAGACAACCAATAGAACCAATCGCCATATTTTTCGCATAACTTGGGCTACTCTTCATAGTTGGTAGTATAGCTTGTTCAGCAATATTAGGCTCTGCAGTCTCCATTACACTTGGCAAATAAGTGATTGCTTTGCTTACAAGTGCATTAGATATGTCTTTTGCTTCCTCTGGTATGGTACTTGTTGTTGTTATAGTTAAGATACGCGTCTTAGATACTGTTCCAACACTTAACATCTCTAACAGATCTTCATATGTATAAGAAAGATTCAAGTCTTCAATTACTGATTCTATTACTGGTCTAGTTTTTATCAACTCCGCATAATCCTCTGATAATGACGTTCCTAAGTTTAGGTCTGCCAGATTTACAATAGAGTCTGTTGATGCCGAAACCATATATAATTTAGATGTAGCCTTATATTTAGGTGTTATAAAACAATAGGTAATCACCCCTGAAACTAAAACTCCAATAATAAAACTTAATAATATGAATAAAAGTTTAGAACGGAAGTAATAAAGTAATTCAACTAAATCGATTTCCACTTCATCTTCCATATTCTGATTTGTATTCACATCATTAACTTGTGACTGGCTCATATTGATATATCCTCACATTCTTAAGTATTTTTACTATCTACAACACATAATTACTCTTGTTGTAAGTTATACAAGTCTTGCATTACCTCCAAAAGAGATTCCTCATACAAATAGAACTCCACATGGTCTTCACCATCACCTAAGGATTGACCTAACTTTTCTTCACCATCGATGGTATAAATCCCTTGGTTTTTATAGGATTCTGTTGTACTTACTATTTTGTTAATGTCATCTCCACTTATATTCGTTGTGGAATATTGTTGCAATTGATTGTATAAAGAAATTACAAATTGATCTTCATCTAGGTAGGTTCCAAGCTGTTTTGTAAATGCTTTCATATATTCTTGTTGTCTCTTCATTCTAGAAGCATTGTCTTCATCATCTACACCATACCTAGTTTGCACATAATGATAAGCTTGTTCATCTGTTAATTTTATAGTCTCTCCTAGTTTCATGTCAGGATCGATCTTACTAAAATCATTTTCAATCGTTACGGTTACTCCTCCGACTGCATGATTTAATAATCCAATTGCTTTCATATCTAGAGCATAATACGCATCTATCTTAATTCCACCTAGCAACTTTGACATGGCTTGAACCGTATTCTTACAACTCTGTTTCTTGGTACCGCCATACCAGTGTGAGGTACATATTTGAAGCGTTGCAGTCGCTTCCCCTGTCCCATCTTGACCCATAAGTGCTACTTCGGTCATGGTATCACGATTAATTTGAAGCAGGGAATAGGTTTTCTCTGTATGATTTACAACTACTAACATAAGGAAATCTGCCATAGCTCCTCGATACTCATCTGATTCTGCTTCTTGATTTCCACTGGCATCGGTGCCAATAATTAAGTAATTTTGAATATCATCTCTATAATAGTAATTATTCTCAAATAATTTTACATTCTGTTTCTCACCATAGAGTCTATCTTCTTCCATAGCCTCCAAATCAACTAATGTGTCTTCTTTATTAGATTCTTCTATATTCTGTTTTTTTGCCGAATCGAAAGAACCATTTTTCTCCCACTTATTGATTTGCCAAAAGAAAAGAGAAATTCCAACCAGTATGATCAGAATAGTTATTATCCACAGCAATTTTTGTTTTCTATTCACTACAGTAATCACTCCAATTTCAGAATCTGTGTGCCTACAGAATCTATATGTTCAAGCATCTTAGCTCCTAGCTTATGCTCTATAATCTTTCTGCCTTCTAGTAAATTAGGTGGGCGCTTGTCCATATTATGACAATCGCTTCCTATTACACTTGCCCATCCATCATTTAACAAATTAAGAACTAATTTACGTTTACTTCTTTTTAATAAAGGCCCTGCATTAATTTGTCCAACAACAGGAAGTTCTAACATCTCATAATAAGCATTCTTGTCTTTCTGAAATTCATAATAACGCTCTATGTGCGCTAATATTACATTAAGCTGTTGATTTCTAAGAATTTTATCAACATCTTTTATCATTTTGCTCGTCCATTGGACGAAGGGTAATTCTAACAATAAGGTCTTTGTATCATCGATACACAGCCTTGACAGCATCGAGGCTTCACCCATATCAGGGAAATAAAAAACCTCTGCTCCAATATGTATACTAGGAAATTCTTCCGTCAAATGACTTTTTAGTGCTTCTAATGATTTATTACGACGCTCCATAAACCGGTCAAGCGAATAACGATCTGCATAATAATGAGGTGTTACCACCACATCTGTTACACCATCTTTTGCTTCTTTTTGAAGCATATGTAAACTTTCTTCCAACCCTCTACTACCATCATCAATGTTAGGAAGAATATGAGAATGAAAATCTATCATTATATCATACCTTTCCATTAGCTGTTTTAAATTGTATCTAATTGTGTGTATTGCTAATTTTGCGCTAACATTATACATTTTACCATTTTTGATAATTATTGTCAAATAAAAATGTCAATAAATCAATGTACCTATTTCAAAACATTGTCAATATATTATGTATTCATATAAAAACAGGCCTGTCAAAATCCTTATGGGATTACTTAACATGCCTGTTTTAGATATTTTAATAGACTTTTATTTATTTAACAATTATAGTTGCCTTGAATGTATCTTTTCTACCATACTGTGCTACTGTTACAGATACAGTTGTCTTACCACTTTTCTTTCCTTTAACCACTCCATCTTTTGATACCGTAGCAATTTTCTTATCTGCAACTTTATAAGTAACTACTGCTTTCTTGTCTAGATTCTTAACTGTAATCGCTTTCTTCTTATCCTTTGCTACCTCTACTTTACTAACAGAAGGTGCATTAACAATCCTTACATTGGTAGATAAATAATCACTTTTATTATACTGAACTAGATTAAATCCAAGCATTGTACTTCCACTAACTGCTTTATCTGAGAATACAATCTTGTTGTTGTTGCCGTAATCAACGTAACAACCATCGCCAGATGCCCATGAGCCAACCGTTTTGAATCCTTTAACACCTTTCATGTAAGCACTAAGGTCTTGTTCCCCTGCATACAACGTAACATTCTCTGGTACAGATGGTGCTACAATGGAATCAAATATCTCTTTCGTCTTATTCGATCCTGTAATGACATTGCCCTTCTTATTCAATACATAGTAAACAACATCGCCATTATAGAAAGTACATTCTAATAAGATTTTACCATCTTGTACTGTAGAATTATTAAAGAATTCTGGCTTGAAAGTAATGACATTTGCTGAATAATCAGGCACATAAGCACTACCATATTGAAGATAGCCCCACCATTCACTGTTAGGTCCAACTTTACCGCCCGCTTGATATGCTGTTACTTTCTCAAGAGTATTTCCACCAAAATCCACATTAATAATTGCTTTATTTGTACTCTTCAAAGTAGATTTGAATACTGGTGTCTTTACCTTAGAGATTCTTTGAATCCAATCAGCACCGCCACTGAACTTGAACGTAACTTCTGCACATACTCCATAATCTTTATCTGCAAGAACCTTGCTTAGGTAAGAAGAAGTAATTGTTACTACTGCATTCTTACTATCGTATTCATAATCTTTCCCTTGTACTAAAGTACCATTTGCATCACTTAATGATACTAATGTGTTACCATTTAAAGTTAAAGGAATCTCAACATCTTCCTTACCGTTTTCTAAATATGTATTATCAAGACCTGCAGCATAAGAAGATCTTCCCTTCAGGTTTGCTTTAATGATTGCTTCAAATTCACTATCTTTCCATTGTAATTTATTGCGATCGATCATTCGCAAATTGCTTCCGTTGTCCCAAAGCATTAATGCGATACCTTTTTCTTTGGCTACATAGTTCATGTACTCAAGATATTTGGTTTCTTCTCCATTGTTAAGACAAGGATATTGACTATCATGTCCAAGTAAACCATACTCTCCACATACTACTCCAATTCCATTCTTAGTAAATGTATTATAGACACGATCAAATGCCTGGTCTACTGCCATTCTTGGAGTGTAGCCATACTCATTACCATCTGCATCTTTATTATTCCATAGTACTTCATCGAAACGAGTCTTACCTAGATTAGCACTGTATACCCATTCACAATAATAATGGAAAGTTGCAATAATGTTGGTATCTTGTTGACCATTTTGCTTAAATTCAGTTGTTATCTGGTTATATAATGCATCACAACGATCTTGTGAATCATTGGTGTTTAAGGTTGGCACAACAATCATACGACTACTATTCATTCCACCAGATTTACGGATTGCCTGATAAGCAGCATTATTTATAGTATGTAATTTCTCAGCTGCATCTGTTGTAAATTGTGGCTCGTTGATTGTTTCAAAACATACTTTATTACTGTAGTTTTTGAATTTCTCAGCAAGTTGTTCCCATATACGTACAAACATCGTATATTCATCTGATTCTACATTGCCATCCCAACTGTTTAACCAAATCCAAGAATCATGGTGAACGTTAATCATTACATATAAGTCTGATTCCAAAGCCCAGTTTACTACTTGTGCGTATTTATCTAAAAACGCCTCATCAATAATATAATCATCTTTTGTAGTAGTATCATCCGTCCCCTTACCAGACATTCTACGATATAAAGTTAGCGGGATTCGAATACTATTGAACCCTTGATCCTTTATATATTGAATCTGTTCTTTGGTTACAGCAGAATTTCCCCATGCTAACTCCTGCTTGTCCTCCTCCTCAAGATTCGTATTCACCGCATCAAATTGATTTCCTAGATTATATCCAGGTTCCATCGCCTCCACATAAGCTTGGGAAGCGGTCTTTGTTGCAGCTTTCACTTCTGGCTTTCCCATTCCCATAGCAGGTAACGCCATAACAGTGGCTAATAAAAGTGCCATAATCCTCTTTGCTTTCTTCATAACTAAGTAATCTTCTCCTTTCATAAACCTAGAGATATGCTTGAACTATAAACCTCTAGTATCCCATAAATTATTGTTATTACTTTTCGTATATTTTACCTCAGAGTAATAACCATACTTATTATACAATAATGTTTTTATGCAATATACATAACAAACAAGTTATATTTTACCCTATTTATTATACATTTTATGTTTTTTATGGATTTATTTACATAAAAAAAGCCATTATATCACGTATATCACTAATATAATGGCTTGTAATTATATGTTCTTATTGATTTGTTACAATTTCAGACCTTTTCTTTTCTAAAAAACATGCAGATCGCAGTAAGAATACTTCCTACTATTATAAATATATCTGCTATGTTAAATACAACATTTTTTAACCATTTGAATGAAAAATAATCAACAACATACCCACGGTTAACACGGTCGAACACGTTACTGGCTGCACCACCAACTAATAAAGCTAATGCTAACTTCAATACTTTGTTCCCCTTCTTAGGTATTACCATACCAAAAAGGAGAAGTAGACTACCTAATAAAATACCGGATATGAATATTACAAGTTTCGTATTCTTCTCCATAAAATTAAGCATCGCACCTTTGTTATGATACCTTGTCAATGTAATCTTTCCACCTAAGATTTCTTCTTCCTCATTCATCTTCTTATTTTTTTCAATATAATTCTTAATAAATAATTCCGCTACAAATATGATTCCTGCTAGTGAAAGATATATCATAGTAATAACCCCTTTCTTTCCAATGTGGAGATTCTTAGTCTATTGCAAAACTCTTGCAACTCTACAGTTAAAAAGTATCTTTAGAATTCTCTTAAATACTCCAATTCCTAGCTAATTCTTCATAAGCTCTTGTCTGCTCTACATTGCCAAGCTCACGGTAACAATCTGCTAGTTTCATCAATGGATAATCGCCTCCATAATGTATATTCAATTGACATTCCGTCTCATATGCCGCGTTATAATACCAGATAAGCGCTTCTTCATAATCTTGTAATTCAAAATAATGTTCTCCTAATTCATAACAAACTTCTGCACTCGCCTTAGAGGCTATGTTCTTAAGCGCAACCTTCATTAATAATTCTAAATTTCCTTGTAATCTTGCGTATTTTGCTAAAACACACTGTATATAGCCATATTCCTCTGGAGTTCTTGTTATATCCTTTTGCCATTCATCAAAGTACTCTCCTGCCTTTATGAAGTCATCGTCTTCTCCCGCAATAAACAATTCTTTCGCAAACATATGAATTAGTTTTGGAGATAATCGTTCGCCTTTATTCAATACAACATAGAAATTATTAAAATCTCGTTTTGCATGTGACATGGTTGGTCGATGGATGATCTCTATATCGCTATCATATATAATCGGATCCAAGGTTACCGTTTCATGAATGGGATCTTGCCACATAAACTCTCGAAGTCTTCTGTAAAGTTTCGGTCTATATTCTTTATCGTAGTTATATGTAGTACCATATTGTAATTGATTTGTATAATACATCTGTACGATTTCTATCTCTGGAAGCATAGCCTCCTTTAACATTCTGAATTTCTCTTGATTATCCTTATCAATTTCTTCGTCGGCATCTGCCACATAGATATAATCCATGGTTGCTTTTGAAAAGGAATAATTTCTAGCTGCTGCAAAATCATGTACCCACGTGAAATCATAGACCTTATCAGTATATGTCTTCGCAATTTCTTTCGTCAGGTCCGTAGACCCTGTATCAACTATTACGATCTCATCCACAAGGTTTTTCAAACTATCTAGACATCTTTTAAGTACTGCTTCTTCATTCTTAACTATCATGCATGCTGTAATCGTAATCATTGTTAACCTCCAATTAAACGAAATAACAATTCCGTCTCTAACCTTAATAAACACCCATATTACACTTTTGTCTCTTCATTCCTCTGTGTAATTATTATAACATCTCGTTTTATAGATTGAAAGGTAAAAACCAAATGCAACAGAAAAAAACAACTTTTGTAGCTGTGTGCCATAGGTGAACGGCACACAGCTTAGAAAAGTTGTTCTTTATTCTTAACGTTCTTTTAAATAACTCTAAGATTACATTTCTTTATTTTACTACTATTGTCTCTTTTATTACCCTCTTTTGCTTATTCTCTAATAATATTGTAATTATTACAGTTACTTTACCTGCTTTTTTGGCTTTCAGTTTTCCATTTGTCGATATAGTTGCTATGTTCTTATTATCTACTGTATACGTAACTTTTGCTTCCTCTTTCCCACATGGATCGGTCGCAGTAAACTTTGTGACTAATTCTAACTCTGCAGGAAGTACTGCTTTGAGATTTAATGTCTTTCCTACTGCGACAGTTTTTTGGGTACTAGATATCGTTACCTTATCTGTCAAAGTAATTACATCATTTAACGCTTTGGTTGTAAGAATGAATTTTCCTCCTGATAATGTAGATAATGTAACATACCCTGTATCACCTGCTTTTTTCTTATTGTTTGGTACCTCTTCTATCTTGCCTGTCTCTTCATTCTTTTTATAAATATAGATACTATCTTTTTTGTTTAGCTCAAGCAAACTATTCATGTTTATTTTAATACTAACGGGTATGGAAAGAGTCCCTTCTTCTCCAAAAGTTAGTAACCCCTTGCTCTTATCCCCCTTTGCTGTATCTACAGTTATATTAAGATCTTTTAAATTCTCCCCCGCTTTCTTTAACTTATCTTCTGGAACTGTTATTGTATAGGTTGTATTCTTTCCCTCTTTTACTTGAATTACTAGATTCTCGTTTACTTGTTTTGCAGCCTGTAGTGCCTTGCCACTAATTATAATACACCGATTATCCAGATTTAGATTAGTAGGTACGATTACTTTGAGTTTTGTACCATTTCCTTTCTTTATAACACTAGCCGCACTTTCAATCAGTTTTTCATTAATCATTATCCTCCATGCGGTAATGTTGGATACTTCCTTCTTAATTTGCTTTACCAGTTCTTCATTAATCACCACTGTCACCATATGATCTGCACGCTGAATATCCGAAATATAGATAGTAGCTAGTGCCTCCAATATATTTCCCACTTTATCTTTTGAAATAACTACCTCTGCTTTTGAATCTGATTGTTCACAGGTTACTACTATTGTCTGTTTCTGATCCTTATCAACTTCTTCTACCGCATTATTATTATCCGACACGTTAGACCAAGATAATTTAGGAATACTTTCGGAAATGATTTCTCCACATCTGCTACATGTTTTTTCTCTACGTCCTTCATTCGTATAAGTCGGCTGTTTGATGATTACCCACGCTCCATAGCTATGTTTGCCTATTGGCTCAATTGTAGTAACACTACTTTTCCCACATGAATATACGGAATTTCCATATATTCCAGCCTTTGTACAAGTTGCTTCCTTTATTGTTTGTGGTTTATATTCCTTACAAACATGATCCTTAATATCAATGTCTTTCAAAACACATTTTTCTGTCCACCAATAGGCACTCTCTCCTTTTCCTACACCAATTGTTAGCTTATTGCAGGTTCCAATATAGTCCAGTATATCAGATAAAGTTGCCTCTCCGTTGGTCACATAGGTTAGTAACGTATCATCTAGATAGATTTGTAATTCATCTTTGGTTATTACATATCGGAATGTATAATCTTTCCCTTTTTCTAAACTTGCCGCAATATTCGTAACTCCTGATAAGTCTGGATTGTTTATATCGATCCATTTTCCTCCTCCATTAAAACACAGATATGGAAGCGATTGAAAGGATACTCTTCCTGAATTCTGTGTATTATAGAAAGCGAATAAGCCATCCCAACCATTCTTAGCTGCATCATCATTCCAATTAATGGTGTAAGCGATATCTATCATCTCTAGTTTCTTACCATAAAATGGATTCTCATAAGATGTAATGGAATCCGATGTTGATAACTTTGCTTCTTCCAAAGTAAAATGGGTGCCAGTATTCTTTACTTTAATATTATCAAACAACAATGTATCCTCACTGCCGCTGCTACGTAAATAATATCCATCTAACGTCCCACTACCATCAGTAGCTACGACTCCTTCATAATAAGTCGTACTTGCATCCGCAATGGTTACTACAGCTATGGAATTTGAAGTAGATGTTACAGCGGTCACATGAAGCCATGTATTTGGCAGTGATATCACTTCTTTATCATTGATCTTGTAAGTATTGGCCTTTGTTTTAGTTAGTTTTAATATATATCCTGACTCTACACCATCATTAACGGAATCATTGATATATTTCTTATCTGTTCCTAAAATTGCTATCTCTGTACCAACTTTATTTCCAGTCTGTAATGCCACATCACATTCTGCGACATATTGCTCGCCTAGTCTTGCATATTTAGGAAGTTGGCTATATGCCGCTTTCGCCTCAGTCGCATTAAATTCAATATAATTACCATTCTGCTCATTCTTCTTAATTATAACGTTACCTTCTGATTGCCATTTCGTTGTTGCATCTGTTATATCCGAGTAATCCATTTCATATATGGAATCACTAGTAAAATCCCCCACCGGTTCTACATAGCACTTAACATTACTAATGGTACAATTTGCTTCATCATATCCTGCTGCATTCCACCATGATCCATATCCAAAATATATTTTATCAGCGGAACCTGATATCCATGACAATATGTTTTCATAACTTGTTATTGTTCCTTTTCCGTTTTCAGTGTTTAAAATATCCTCATTATAAACCTCTTCCCCATCTACACTTACATTAAAACTAGATTTATGAATATTAATTCTAACTGTAGCTGCATCTCCTATGTAGTCATTTACCATCTTGAAATCTTTTACATTAGCATCAAAATAACTGCCTGCTGCATTATAACCCAGATAAGAACCCGGAGTAAAAAATAATCTTCCATTATCTCCAAACATACTTATGATCGTACCAAGCATGTTAATCTCACCTGTTCTCTTAACATCAAATTCAATGGATATTCCATTCGCAATATTCACTCCTGCATTTGTCTTATTACAGAATGGATTTCTTACATATAAACTACCATCAAGTGCTGTAGATAAATCCCTGGGATTGTCCTTGAAATAAGATCCGATCAGGTAATCCTCCTCACTTTCTGAACGATCTGCATATATCCTAATTGTATAGTCGCAAGTGTAGTAATACTCTCCCTTATATATGGTCATTGTCAATGTAACATCGGTATCTTCCTTTGGTGTAATCACCGTACCATCATTTAAAAGTACACTTTCATTACTGGATTCCCATCTAATTTTTGTTTGGTAACTTCCTTTTGATGGGAGCGTAAAATCACTAAATGCACCAAGCGGTACGCTAATCTGCTGCGCATTACAAGCCACTGCCACATCATCTGCAAGGTACTTTGAACCCCAAATTGAAAGACCATCTTCATTAACAGCCGTAAAGCACAATGTTTCTACATTTGTCCCATCTATTACCTGCTTTGCAAATACACCTTTATAGTTTTTCCCATTCATCTCCAAATTACAATATGCCGTATCTTTTGACATAGCCCAAGTACCTTTGTAATCCCCGGTAATCGTGCCATCTTCTAACAATTCTATAGAAACAGATTTTACTGTCTCCAGATTAGCATAATCCACCTTATACTTATGGATTATCATTTCGTAATTTCCAACTATATCTGACCTACTATAGCCTGTTGTAGATATGGTCTCTCCAGCATATTCATACGGTGCTGCCACAACCCATCCTTCCTCATTTAGATAAAGCTGGTGTATTCTCAGTTCATGACCAGCTGTACCATCATCAAATTTAGTATGGTATACAACATATGCCTTTCCATCCGTATCTACAAACGCGGAGTTATGCCCTTGTGCCACTTCTCCTTTTGACATAGTACTCCATCTGTAATTACCCATTAGCTTCATACCACGATTATCATTGGTTCCATCATAATTGTGTACATAGTTGTTATATATTGCACTTGTTCCTCTTGTGTCTACATATGGCCCATCTGGATTTTCTGAGCGGAATATTCTCATGGTGTAACCACCTTCAGGCGAATAAAAACCATAAGACATAAACAAGAAATAATAATCTCCTATCTTTTCAATATAAGCCCCCTCTCCAGACGCATAATATCCTCCTGCTATTTTTGTTCCAAAATAAGCATCACTTGTAACACCTTTTGTTCCTTCGCCAATGTTAGGATACTGTACAGAATAATCCCTTAAACCTGTGTTCTCATCAAGTTCTATCATGTATATTCCACCTGACCACGAACCATATGCCAACCATAACTCTCCATTATCATCATAAAATACGCATGGGTCAATCGCATGTGGTAGATAATCTCCCCAAGTACCATCACCAACTTTATTGTATTTTTGAGGCAATTCATCTAGCGTTGTACCTAAAGCAATTTCAAGATCCGTATCTTTAAAGGACTTACTTGAATTACTTGTGCTAAAACCAGAGAATATAACTGGTGCTTCATATATGTAGGGACCGAATTCTTGATCCGATGTCAGTAAAATAATAGCCGAGTTCCATTTTGATCCATTTAAACTTAGGTACATACACCACTTTTTAAGCTCACTATTATAAACCACATCGGGCGCCCACATATTACCCGTCACTGTATTGTCTGAAATCCATTCTGCTATATCATATGATCCGAGCTCTACTATATAAGGGTTATTTTGAGCATCATATACTGTTGTAGATCCCGTTAAACGATTCTGCTTGAATGCATTCTCATAGGATGTTACATTGCCATGGATATCTCCAAATAATGTGCTTTCCATAGATTCTGATGTTACGGATGTCCAATTCTTCAAATCATATGTCTTCGATACTCCCATATGAGAACCGAATACGCTGTACAATTTATCTCCATTTTGGTCGGTCGATAAAACAATTGACGGATCATGTACAGAGTTTCTTATCTTAGACGCCTCTGAGTACAATGCATTTAACTCTTCTTGTTTTATCTGAATTGTTGGAATAACATCTTCCTCTTCTTGCTTTACTCCACCAGTATTGCCAATGCTTTTTCCTGATACCGTCCCCTCTTCAAAGGTATATAGATACTCAGGTATTATTGTATTATCTTTTAGTTGTTCTATTGTCAGAAAAGAATGATAGATTGCAATATCATCATAAAATGCATTGACATCTTTATCCTCCCAAAAGCAATTACCTCCAACATTCACGCTAGTAAGCTGTGGCAAAGAATTCAATAGTACTCCGCTGCTTTTACCAGACGTACCATCTAACATTACATTCGATACTTCCACCCCATCACAGTACACTCGAATCTCATCTGCTTTTACTGCATAGGCTATCTGATGCCAATTTCCATCTGTCATTACGTTATAACTTGCTACATTATTATCCGAACCATCTGTTGTATCTACATAGCCATCTGCATTCACTCTCCCAATTAAATTAAAACCTAATTGTGTAAGTGGATAGGTTTGATTGTCATTATAAGCACTAAAAATTGAACTCCAGTATGGCTCTGCACCGTTGTAACTTTTTATATACATACTAACAGTGAAACCGTCTTTAGCTCCTTCTAATACTTTAGGCATTGATAAATAATCTGTTCTTAATGAGGGCGGCCCTGAAGAATTGTTATCAAATACGAACCCTCTTTGCGCATCCGTAATAATTTTTCCACTTCCCACGATGGTAGCACTGTCAGCAGTAGAAGATGCTTTCCCAACAATTGGTCCCAGCCCCCATGTCCAACTTTGCGGTATTATTAGTGCTCCTGTCAGTACCAAAGCTAGTGTTCGTTTTACAAATCCCTGCCTTCTCATAACCTTCTCCTTTCAAAAAACCCCATAAATCGTTACTATATAGTTATTCTAATATTTTACCTTAGGTCAATGATACTAATTTAAACTTTGATTTAAATTAGTAATCTCTTATTAATATTTGACATTTAGATAAAATACTTTACAATTTTATATTGCTACTTGTTGCCTTCCTTGTCAACTTGTATAATTTTTATGTAATTCTTTATTATTTTTTATTAATTATTTTATTTTTATTGAGCATTCTAAATTATTTCACTCTATACTTACTAATTTATTTATAATTTTTACTGTTTTTTTGACATCTAATAATAGATATTACTTTAATATGAGAACATCAGTAAAATAAAACATTATCTAGCAAAAATAAAAATAGCAAAAGGGGCTGTAAAAAAACTCCCCTAAAGAAAAAACGCTGTCGTTCATAGAACGTACAGCGTTTTTCTGATATAATTAGTTATGCGATTAACTAAAAAATCTAATATTAATTCTACACCAAGACAGTTGAAATTACCACTGGATTTAGAAAAAATAATTGATTTTTCTGATCCTGTGTACACTTTTGGTGATGTAATGGATCACATTGACCTAACAATATATTTTGCAGAGGAAGGCTGCAAAACAGGTCGCCCAAGATGTGATGCACAGAAATTACTTAAAGTGATACTGTTTGCATTTATGGAACACGGAATAAGTTCCTTGAGAGATATTGAAAAACTATGCAGAAATGATATTCGTTACATGTATCTTCTTGATGATATGAAAGCTCCGTCGTTTGCTACTTTTGGAAACTTTATCCGTAATGAACTAACATTCTCAATAGAAGAGATTTTTAATGATATCAACAAATATATTTTTGAACAGGATCATGTAGATTTAAATCATACTTACATCGATGGAACCAAAATAGAGGCGAATGCAAACCGTTATACCTGGGTATGGAAGAAATCGTGCATCAAGAACCGGGATAAGGTATTTGAGAAAATCTCGCTTCTTATAGATACAATGAATTCAGAAGTGCTTCATTTTCAAGGCATCAAAATTGAAAAAAGAGAGGTGTATGCCGTTGATTATGTGGAAG